>Ga0314774_1000080_pt1 | contig 88515 bp, 108 predicted proteins | sample MetaGCBIA2018_FD_204515 | JGI IMG/M metagenome (GOLD analysis project Ga0314774, IMG submission 204515) | Cryopeg brine microbial communities from Beaufort Sea near Barrow, Alaska, United States - CBIA 2018 | ecosystem: Environmental > Aquatic > Marine > Coastal | place: USA: Alaska | collected... | reverse complement strand
AGGAAGTGATAAAACAAAAACAGGAAAATCAACGAAAATACAACCAGAATAGTCTTCAAAAACGTTAAGTTTACCCTACAAAATAGATTTTAAAACAACAAATTAACGACTTGCGGATTTAAGGTAACATATTAACGTTTAAATTATTTATCATGTATAATCGGCAAATCAAAACGCACCCCTTTGAAAATCAAATCGAGCCTATTTTTCGCACGCAATATAATAGTTTAATCAGTATTAAACGCCCTTTAGAACAGCTTTAAATGGTCTTTGGGGTTGCTCAGGTCGTAGTTTGCCGTGAGTACCTCTATCTTCTTTTTCCCGGGACTGCCTGTCCCAGCCGCCACACTTACGGTCTGCTCCAGTTGAATTGTGTGCCATCCATGGCGCTCCGTATGCTCCTTTAAGATCTCGCTGGGATAACTGCTCATGAGAAACTTTCCTTCTATGCCTGAAAGCGTGTTTAAGAGGTTCTCAAAGTCTTCTTTGGTATAACCATCATAATGTCCACAGTCGCTGTTGAAATACGGTGGGTCGCAGTAATGAAAGGCATCCGGCCTATCCCTTGATCGGATCACCCGTAGGGCATCCGTGCACTCGATCTGCACGTTCTGGATCCTAATGGCCAGATCGGTCGTGAAATCACGGCGCTTGTTCAATATCTTCTTTGAGGTCGTACCGATACGATCATAGCCAAAGGATCCATCCAGCATGGATGAGAAGCTCTGCGCGGCCAAAACCCATATCGCCCATGCACGCTTCAGGCGCGGGAACATGTGGGGGTTATTGTAGATCACGGTGGCATCGCCATGCAGCGAACGACTGTGGAGGCTTATGCGCACCATTTTCTCAAGCTCCACGAACTCATTCTGCACGCACTCGTAAAAGTTGATCAGTTCCCTGTTGTAATCGTTGATGACCTCTGTGGTGCTGGGCGGCTTTGACCAGAAGATCGCGCCGCCGCCCACAAAAGGTTCCGTATATAGGGTATGGTCTGGTATTAAGGGCAATATATGCCTTACAAGATTCTGTTTGCCACCATAGTATGAGGTGGGCGTTTTAAGCTCTTTTATCATATCTTTACAATCTCACTCAATTAAAAAAACCCTAATAGTTCACTGAAGGATTTTGGCCTCCGGTAAAACCGTTAGGGTTTTTAGTATTTAATTGAGTGAGATCTTTGAATGCGCCGGGGGCTTTTTTTTACCCCATATAAATAATGTATGCCAGTGTATAATAGGGCGGTCTGTTCTCGTGGGACTGATTCCCTCCCACATTTGCCGTACTGATACTTCCCGTTTGAGCTCCCGAGCTCGATGTACTGCTCACCGTTTTATGACCAACGTTATTGGAGTTGCTCAGGGCATTGGTCTGTGTACCTCCCACACCCACAACGTCACCGGGCAGCCCGTGGCTGTGAGCCGGAATACTTACGCTCCCGCTATGTTTATGCTGCGGCATTTCCTGCTCTGAAAGCTTCACTTTCTTCTGACCTCCAGTTTTTCCGATCGCATTGTGATCAGCATCGCCCGGATCCAGCCCCACCAGAAACTTGCCGGAAAGGTTAGGCGTACCGTTGGTACCGTTGCACAGGAACCAACCATCCGGAATAGAATCAATGTTCCCGGTATATATCTGCGGGTTGGATCCCGGTGGCAATAACCGCTTATTGATCTCGGTGAGGGGTGTAAAGCGCTCCACGTCGATCCATTTGTAAGTGATGACTCCACCGGTGCCAAAACGGGCGCTGCGCGTAAAATACGTATCCTTGGCATCGCCCAGGCCGTCATTGTTGGCATCCTCCAGATACGTGGTCTTATCCACATTTTGGATAACGGTGACATCTTCGTTAATGTTTCCGCCCACAAATGGCATCAGCTCGCCGCGCAGCACCACAAAGCCACTGGCCACGGTATTGCCGTTGATTTCGCAACCGCTCACCACGTAGTTTCTCCCGCCCATGGTGCTGAGCCGCTCGATCTGGTAGACCATATCGCTCAGAAAGCGCCATGTTTTGTTCGTTGCCGGGAAGCCCGACCCTTGTATCTCCAGTCTATTCATAAGTCAAATTGTATGTCTTGTCAGGTAATTTATAAAAGTTGATCAGTGCCTTGATCCGGAAAAGCCCCGCCGCGGTGAGGTACAGATCCGAGGGCAGTACCACCACAAAATCCACGTCAAGGTTCTGGGTGGGTTCGTAAAAAAGCACCGCGGGATCCCCTTCATAGAAATAGACCGGCTTTTCTTCAGCTGGTTCATAAAAGTAATTAGGGTTGATGTAGACGCCGTCCTGAATATAGATGCGGTGCCCGGCACGGTCGTAGGCATCGTTCAGTACGGTTTCCAGCGAATAGACCTGCGCGGTATGCTCGATCTTATAGATCGAATCCACGCGGTAGGTCGTGAAACGTGCCAAAATCGTAACAAAGGGCGCAATGAGCGCGCCCAGCCATGCCAGCATCTCCACGCTGCGCAGATCTACGGGGATAAGATCTTGCACATACGCCTTCAGGTCGATATCAAAAAGTTTCTCGTACACTATAATGCTACGTTTTTGGGAATGAAATTGATCGTTAAATTATCATCGGTGATCTGCATATAACCGCTGTTTGCGATATAGCTGCTGTCGATGGCAATATAATTGGGCGGGTTCTCATAATTGGCCGCGGCACGCATCACATAGACCTCCTGATCTGCCGCACCTTCCAGCACGCGAAGCCGCTTCTCCAGTTCGGCCACGGTGAACTCCCCGTTAAAACGAAGGTTGCGCAGATAGTCCCTGATCGTATCCTGAACCGGCTCATTATTGGTGCCGTCTATCTTCACGCCGCTATCGGTATAGATCAGCGAATTGTAATAAAAATCGATCTCCAGGCGAAGGTCATCGGCCTTATCACTGAATATAAAGAGCTTCGTACCGGCAAACTTGATGCGGGCAAAATACTGCTCCACGCCATTGCGCTCTTGCGCGGTGAGCGCCTGTAGGTTCCCGCCGCTCTCTTTGGCCACCTTGATGAACAGGCTTTTCCGGTTCCCCAGTTCCAGCTCGTTCACCGCAGCACGCCCCACGATCTTGGCCTGAGCCAGTTGAAGGTCATTGTAACCTGATGTATCAAACCGGTCACTTTCGGCAATCAGCGGAACCCCGTGCAGGTAGCCCAGTGCCTTTTGCTGGTACCATTTGGTGGTACCCACTTTTTGATTTGCGATCTGGGCGTTCATTTCCACCTGAAATAGATCCAGAAAGGAATAGAGCGCCCATGCCACACTTGCGACCACATAAGCCCATAGGTTATAGATGGCGACGTTTGACGTGCTGTCCAGCCCCGCAAGGCTTTCCTGCTCGCTCTTGGCGGCAAGTATCTGGGCTTTGATCTCTTGAATTGTGGGTGTCATATACTGGGTTTTTCATTTCCGCCCTTCGGCTATCGCTCAGGATAAACTACGGCGGAGATCTCAATTCTTTTCAGGTTGTTTTGTCAAATTCTTGTGCAGAAACCATTGTACCGCCATGGCGATCACGGTGACACTGGCCACGGTATCCATCTGGCTGATGTCAACATTGATCCATTCAGATACCTGGGCGGCGGCAAGATCAATGACCGGATCGCCAAGGCGTACCAATAGCATGGTGAGCACAAAGCCCACGGCCACATCCTTCCAGTTCTCGCGGAGCCAGACTTTAAAGCTGAATTTGGTGCCGGGCTTGTAGTAATAGACTTTTACCAGCGCGATGCCCACGAGGCACCAGATAAGGGCTCCCGCCCAGATATCCCACGTATGTGGGCCTATGATTGCGTTTGGATTATTGGCCCCTAGAAAAAGTAATTCTGTCATGATTTTTTTTTTAAGATTATTGAGCGGTTCCGTTATATGTGTTTCCGGTGTTTGTGAATGTTCCCGTTGGCGTTTCCGTAACCCTTAAGGGAACGCCCCGTAATTGCGATGTTCTCATTCGCTTTTTATTTTCGGGCTGGTACCCCCGCCACTTAATGGTTAAGCTCTATTTTTAGACCCGCCGGCACATATTCGTTGGTTGATTGGTCGCCGCCAAAAGAGGTGAAAAAGAACATCGTATTGTTAACAATGGTAAAGCTCATTTGGCGCCCTATATGGTCCCAGGCCCAGTCCTGGGTAAGAGACTTGCAGCTGGATGGGGTTGATTATAAGGGGGGAGGTCTTGTCATAGACCCATATTTCAGAATCGGCGGTAAGTCCTTTTTTTAAGGTGGCAATACCTACTGTCCGGTTATTTGATGTTATGCCCTCACCGTTATCGACAGATTCCGCTGAGACAAACAATGATAGCACACCGCTGTTCTCCACATAGGTGGCACCATCGTTTTTGCCCGATGCAAAAACGCTGAACATTGTACTGTCCTGAACGTCCAACCATTTATATTCGGCATCAGAAAAGCCCCTTTTCAGGAACTTCATTACATTTTCATCTGATTTTGAACATTTGACCAGCACTTCCTTCGTGACCTCGTTGGTGTCGTTATCGTCCCTTCTGTAATGAACGATCGCCCTATAGTGCCCGTCAAAATGGATCAAGTCCAATATCTCCAAGGTGTCCTCATATTCAGCGGTTATATCCTGGGGGTTTGGAAATGTCACATATTCAAAGGTTTGTAGCTCATTGTAATCGTTATCAAAAATCCCTATTACAGATCTAAACTGTAAACTTGTCTTTCTAAAAGCCGCGAAGATGAGCAGATTCCCATCGTCAAGCCTGTGGGGGCTGGCTGCCATTTCCATTTCTGAAGCACCGTAGGGAGCGAATTTTTCGGACCCTATAAAGGCCCAGTCCTGTAGGTCTGTTGACCGCGCTATATAAAAGGCGTTGGTACTGCCATACGCCTGGACGATCAGGTCATAATAGCCATCGCGCTCAACCAATGCGGTAGCCACTATATAGGAATAGGTCGTAGAGGTTATGGTGGCCAGATCATCCAGATCGAGCAAGGGGTCACGCGTGAGCAGCTCATAGTTCAAAAAAGGGTTAAAAAACTCTATCTTAGTTCCTTCCGAAGGGCTGAACGTCCCTTTCTTCTGCACATAGTAAATTTCGCCCGTGTCCTGTTGCACCCTGACTACTTCCGCATATATTGTGTTCTCACCGCCCAATGAAAGGACCCAGGGTTCGCCACTTGTCCCCCTTTCCTCCAGAAAGGCAAGATCGTTCAGATTGACTTTTATGTATTTTAAGGGAGCATCGTGGGCGGTGACCCTAAGGGGGCTCAATTTATTCACGTTGTCCAGCCTCGTGTCTGCTACGTAAGCGGTTTTTAAGCTGTTCTTTAGGCTGAAATTATTGCCCCAATATTCAGTGCCTTTCGAATCCCGTAAAAGAATTTGATTTGACTTTGATTTTATAGCGGCTGCCTGGACTTCTTCCAATGGCAGGGTTCGGGAAATAGTTTTATGAACTGATTCGTCCTTACCGTTTATGTCTAGTTCGTAGAGGTCATAATTGTGTTTATTGAATTTTAGTGCACTGTAGTAAAGAGGCTCAACAATGTCTTCATAAACAAATAACAGATCTGGGTGGGATGCGTTGGTTTTTGACATGACAATACCGTTCAAAGAAACCCCTTTAACATTATTGAGCATCCTCAAGGACATATTATAGAATGTGCTTCCGTCTATACCCATATAAGCCGGTTGTAACAAGCTATCATTATTGTTAATTGTGGGGTTATAATATATATACAGGCTTACATTTTGAAAAAGGGAATTATTTATTCGAAAATAAGGTAAACGCCCCCCAATAACTGTTCGCAGTAAAATGGATCGGGATATATTGGCCAGGTATATCCTACCCACCTGAGGTATCGGAGATACTCCTGAGCCAAAGTTAGAGGCAGAAACCCCAAAAACACTTTCGTAGATATTTGTATTATTACCACTTAAGGATAAGAACGCCAGGATACAAGAGTCCTTTATGTTAATATCCGAACCAAAAATGTGTAACGTATCCAAAAAAACCGAGTCGATAATACGGAGTTCCCCTTCGCTGGTAACGCCAGGATTGGATACAAAGGAACTATCAAAAATTACCGCGTAAGAGGCAAAAAAGTCAATGTTCTCAGATAATTCCCCTTCCATGTCGCCCATGAAAACGACATTAAAAAGGCTACTATCACCGAGGGCTTCCATTCGTGTAACCCCAACCGGTTCATAGTTCTCGTCTATTGGTATAACAGAAAAATCCTTTGCCCTTGAATTGCCCATTACCTGATATTCAAAATCAACAACTTTGGACTGATCGTTTAAAGTCAGCATCTTACCCTCAAGGCTTTTCGCAATGTAAAAAGGTGATTCGTCGGCAATTGCCCTATTATTGCTTGTATATAGATGTTTACCGGCATATGCGGTGAGAACGCTCTGGTCAGAGGCGTCCAGGTTCTGATTAAGTAGTTTGGAGCGTGAATCAGTGTCCACTAACCACCTCCTATACCTTATCGCGCGCCAGTCCAAGGGAAGGTTTATTCTTAGATCGGTATTAATCCTTCGGGTAACCAGACCTTTTCTATTTCCTATTAACTCATAATTATCATTTAGCAGTTCTGTGTCGTCAATATCATACTCGACATCCTCTTTAAAGGTCTCGGAAAAAGAGAGCTTTTCAAAGGTATCCGGAGTTTTAGCTGTAAGTATAAGCACTTCCAGGGGAGGGGGTAAATTTTCCGAAGCGGACTGGTCCATATATGCAGACCCGTCATGGACCTCTGTGTTAATAACCCCACCAGCTCGCATAACAGGCTTACCGTTTGCATCATTAATTGTTTCCCCGTCTGTCATTGTGGAAAACCTTGGCATGAAGTACTTAATAGCTATCCCGATCTGGGTCTGCATTCCATTACTGAACCTAAAATAGTAACTTGACTGGACAGCGCTAACCGTCGTGGTGTCGCCTATTTTCAATTCCCCGGAATATCCGTCCGGAAGCTTTGTAATTTCGACGGTTTGCCCGTTCTTAAGGTCGTAATCATAATTATTATTCAGGACTCCATATCCAGAAATTACATTGGTGATTGTAGCGGTTTTTATTATTCCAGATGAGTTGCTCCCTACTATAACATATTCGGTCTTATAATCTTGAATAGCATATTTATGCCCTGGGACCAAGAGAGATTGATCGCTCATTGACTTGATCTCCTCGTAAGTTGCATTGATAACTCTTTCCAGGTCGGAGTACCTATCGGGTATTGAGTGATCCTCTAGGTCTGCCTTATCTATAGATAATACACCCTTGCCTTTGTTTATAATCCTGAACTTTGGTTTCATGGTTTTGGTTTTTGGGGTTATTGGGCGATGGTTTCTGTGAGGTTTGAAAGGTTTAAATGATCAATTAAGGGGACGGCAGTACTTCCACCCAAAAATCCGCAGTCGTTGATTCCTTTATGATACCAGAGGCATTAATGTACTCCGCAACCTGGTCCCGTAGGTCGCCCGTTCCGGATAGGTCGGCTGGCTGAATATAAATCGTTCTTGATATTCGATCTATTGGCACTGCATCGGTTATAGTGGAAATATTTTCCTGCATTTGCACAATCAGGTCATTGAGCCCCTCAACATCCGCGGTCTGGTGCTGATCGGGGTGTACGTAATTTTGTAGCCCGTTGAGTTTTTCCAGCAGCTCAGTGGTAAGGTCATTGGTGCTAAGTCCTTTCCCGTCCACTTTTTGGACAAGCTTGTTCAGCTCGGTCTGCAGCTCATCAATATAGCTTATGGGCTTGCTGGCAACAGGCGCGGCGGGGATATCGATCACCACGTTCTGCAACGTGCCGTCCGCCTTCCTGAAGCTGAGCGTATTCGTGCCCGCCTCTATGTCTTTTACGGATTTTGCGAAAACAAGCCCCTCATCCTTGTGCCAGAAGCTGTCCAGGATATTCTGAAACCTATTGAGCACGGCACTATCGGTGCAGGTGGAGTAGCTTAAAATGATGTCCTTGGTTACTTTGCTCATAGCTTAGTGAAAAAATTGGCACAGGTCGCAGGGATCCTTTTCCGGGCCGTCCGGTTCAGCCCCCGCGATCAATGTTGTGGCCGTGGCCGGTTTGATATTGTTTGCGCTGTAATACCGCACTATGGCCGCATCCCCCGCCACATCTATCCCCCGCAATTGCTGGCCAGCGACGAGCAGGCCGGTAACGGTGAGGCCATTGGCCAGCGCCAGGGGCACCACGGCCTCTGCGGTGCCGTATTCCTGAACGGCAAGGTCCAGGAGCGACTGGTTATGTAGCACGGTGATGGTCATGCGGGGGTTACGTTTGTTCTTTTTGATTTTGGCTCATGCACCTTTCTATATTCAAATTCCTTTACTATGCGCTCCGGCATCTCATCCAGGCGCTTGCCGATCGCGACGTGAAAGTTTTTGTTCTGATCGGCATCGCGCTCGCGGATCTCGATGAGCTTCTGGTTGGTCTCGTTCTGCTTTTTCGAGATCTCGATGAAATTGTCCTGAGATTTAAGCGCGACCTGCTTCCATGTTTCACTGTTCTTTTTGTACTCCAGATAGAGGTGCCGCACCGCGATCAGCAGCAGCACGCAGAGTGCGCCTATGACGCCGTACTCGAGAAAAGGTTTTGTGGCTGCTTCCATTTTTGTTAGTGTCTTATTGCATCAATTTCGATCTGGGGGTAATCGATCGTTATGTTTTTAACCTTAAATCCATCAGCGGCCAGCTGAAGGTTTGCTTCTCTTTTAATCGTTGCTGGAGCATTACGGGACTTGAGCAAATGTTTGATCCCAATGCCCACTTCTGGGCTTTCCTTCCAGGAGCCTTTAAACGAGGTGAGCAAAAGTTCAATTTCTTGCTGCTCACTTTTACCAATGACGAAATCGCCATTTTCAATCCGCAGCCTTTTATTTTCGTCCAGAAGTATGTCCATTATTCCTGTATAATTCCAACAGCGGTTCCACCGCCACTTTGTACTCCTGCCACGGTTGTTTTTCTACTTATGACAAATAGCGCCACACCTTCAGCAATCTGATCGGCCAGATACTTTCGGGCCTTATAGATGTCCACTTCTGGATCATCACTTTTAAAGTCCATCGCATCCTGTATTTTCTTGCTCAATTGCGCCTGTGTAATTGCCATTTTATCTACTTTAAAATGCGGTTTAACCTTAATTTAATATTGATCATTTCGGCCACGTTGATCGTATTGCCGTAGATCACCTTAATTTTATTGACTTCATCAATGAGGTCATTTATCACCTTCTTTAAACTTTCGCCATCGCGTTCCAGTTTAAAGCCGTCCCGGTCAATTTCTTGCACCGTGGTACCCCTTTTAAAATAGGTTTGATCAACTTGGCTAAAGGCGATGATACTTGCTGTGGTTGCGCCCGGTGCAATGGCAATGATCACCGTACTGCCTGGCGTGGGATAATTGATGAGTTTATCGTTTCCATTTTCAAGCACTGCATTGAGCGAAACCCGAAAGAAGTCTTTAGATCCATCCAGTGCGATCACTTCGCACTGATCCTCACTCACACTTTTCACTTTTGCTTCAATTACCTGAAGGCGCGTGTACCGACCTACCAATTTTTCTAGAGCTTCCATCAGTTCACTTCTTTTCCCAGTTCCAGTGTACGCCTATAACCTGTACTCATACTTGCTTTGACCTCCACCGCGTCCACAAAGTGCATACTGTCGCGCTGCTCATAAATCGTATCCAATACACGAACGGTTTGGCCATGTACCACAAATGGAAATCCGAAACTGGTAAGGCTCCCATCATAACCACCACGGCTCTTTACATTCTCATAGGTCAATTCCAATAATGATTTAACTTCCTCTTTAGTCCAACCTGATGGATAAGTATTTCTTTGGATATCGCCGCCCTCTTCGCCCACGCTCTCGCGTACGATTGTACCGTCTGACTGGGTACTGCTCCCATAAATTTTTATTTTTACATCGGTGGCAGCTACGTACTTCAGATCGGTATCGGTGATGTTTTCACCATATTTATAATTTGCGACCACTTTAGGGATATTTTCATCGCTATAAACTTTCCCTGAGGTTAGAACCCCTTTTCTGAAAAAGGTATAGATCCCAGCGGTTTTGCGCAGCTCTTCAAATATTTTGGCAGGTGTGGTCTGCAACAGGGAAAAATCACCGTAAAATTCATCCAGCACGTTTACCTCATAACCAGGTGCAGCACCTTCAACAATTTGCCGAACGGTCGCATCCTTGATGCTTACGCTTACTTCTTTGCGCTTCAGCTGCCACATCTCATCTTCACACTCTATAAGCATGGGCAATGTGGGCTGTGGGCTCCTGGCAACATAGCCCTCAAATTCGGTGACCAACTGCCGGTCGTAGCCCATTTCTATTTTGACGGGCATTCCGGTTTTGATACGCTCCCTGATGTTAATGATGGGCTTGAGCTTATTGCCCTCATAATAGTGCAGCGCCTTGGGGAGTTCAATAAACGCGGTATTGGTGAACAGCCTCCAGCTGCTCTTGATGTTCACGCTCGAGAACGCGTCAAAGATCAGTTCACCTATCGTAAGCCTACAGCAGAATACCATTGGTCGGGTTTAAGGTGAACGGGATCCGGCTCTTTGCGGTGATCTCAAAAGGCTGTACGTTATCATATCCCACGGCTGCGGGAAACTTGATCTCGTGAAGGCTTATGTAATAAATGTCCAGTAAGTTTAAGAACGTAGATTCCACGCCCAGCGTGGTATCTTTTAGTGCAACCAGATCCTTGAGCTCTTTTACCTGTTTTTCGGGATAAAAGCCCAGATAATGGTTAATGACAAAGCCTCTTATGATCAGTTGCCAATCGCCAAGCCCCATCAGTTCCTCTACATTGCCATCGCGGCCTATGATATCGGTCTCCACGATCTTCTTGGGAAGTAGGGCCTCTGTAACACACTCCAGGGGAAAATCATAACCTTCAAACTTTTCACCGGTAGCCTCTATAATCTTGGGCTGGATCGTGATAAAATCCCAGACTGGAGTACCCAATAAACTGATCTTATTGATCCGCGCATTGAACTCCACGAGATTGATCCCGTGGCTCCCATGCTTGGCAGGAATATCCTTGGTGGAAATCCCCACATTGAAGCCAAAGTGGGATTTAAAAAGTTCCGGTATGTTGAAATTATAGGACAATGCTTTCTCCTTCTTTGGCCGATTGGCGCTTACTTTCAAAATGGAGGGCAAACTTTAATTGCTCCCATTTATCCCAAAATTGCTGATCGTCTAGATCTTCTACATTGGGAATATGAAAATGATAGCCAATAAGCGCGGTTACTTTTCTTATGAAATCCTGACCTCCTTCCTGGCTTATGGGGAGGCCTAGACCTCCCCCAGGTTAGCGTCTAAAAATTTGATGATCCCAGAGGCTTGGATAGCTGCACTATCTGCAATGTCATTGTCGTTTAGAAGGCGCTCATCACCTCCCAGCCAACAGTTATTGCGGATGAATTCACCACATTCCAGTATTTTGTCCTTGGCATACATGCTCAGGGCGGTGGCCTTGTGGTTCCGGTTAGGCTTGCGCAGGTAGCCCACGGCCTTGTCTTTTTCGCTTACGCTGACTTCTAACCTGTAAACTGATCTATGCTGCTTTTTCCAGTCGGCGATCTGCTCTTGGCTGATATTGCCTGATTTTGTCTCTTTTGCCATTTTATATGCTTTTAACTTTTTTGATAATTGATTGATCGTACTCTTCGAGGTGTACTTGACACCCAGTTCCCTGCATTCATCCCTGAGCTCCTGTAGGTGCTTAGGCATTCCAGATGATATTGTGGATGTAAAGTGGGATCTCCTGGCTCAGCGCGTCGGTACTTCCACTGTCACCGCTACGGCCATTCTCCTTGAACTTACAGCCCACCAAAAGGTGCGATACCTGAAGGTTGTTCCCATCCACATAACTTACCGAGATCACAAATGGAGCGATATCCGGTAGTGATGTCAAGGGTGGAAGGCTGGCCTGGATAGCGTCCAGCTCTTCGGTAAGTAAAGTCACAGATCCTTCATAGCGCTCATCGCCCTGGGTGTAACCTATGGGTTTAGAAGTACCCACCGCTTTCACGGGATCGATGCTATCCATTCTCTTATAGCTAATGGACGTCATGCCTACCAGCGTCCGCCCAAATATATTGGCGCGGATGCTTGAATAGTTGCGGTAACGCCCATTGACTTGCTGCTCTCTTTGTGCCATTTTTAGTTGTTTATGGGATTGTTAAAACCGATTTTCAAGGTGATTTCACGACCTATGGCAACCGGGATAAAGCTTAGCTGTACTTCTAGTTTTGAAGTTGCCAGTACATTCTGGCTGGGATCGATGTACGCCTGTACACGACCGCTGATATCACGGTCTGAAAGCATGGGATCAAGTGCGGCGATGGTCAGCCCTTCGAGTTCCTTGCGATCTTCCGGTGCGATCTCCCCTGTATCTGGATCCACGTACAAGCGGCCTTTTACGCGTGGCAATAAAGCCGTGCGTGCAAGCTTGATCGCTTTTTTTATGGTGCGGTTGTTCTCGACAAACTTGTAATCGCTGGCATTATCTGTACAGGTGGGCGTATCCACAATAAAGAAACCGGCAATTCCTGCGACTGAAGTGGCGAATATGAAACCCTTATCGTCAAGTAGATCAAGATCACTATCTGAGTATTCCTCGATTTTCTTGCCCGAGCTCAGCCCGGCATTAAGGAAAACCTTCTCATTGCGGTTGGTCAAATTGAAGGTATCGATCAATTCCCCCGCATTTTGGCTCACCGCGGCTTTGCTCACCAGTGCCGCAAATTCTTCCACAGCTGCATAGCCAAAATAGGCCGCGCGCTTTTGTGAAATGTCATAATCCGCAAGGATCACCACCGAAACGTCCGGCGCTTTATCCTCCAGGGCTTTTAGATCTACCAATGCCGCTGTGGTACCGGTGAAGTTCCTGCCCTCGATGAATACCTCAAAATAGCGGCCTTTGTCAAACTGGGCGGTCACTAGATCCTGCGCAAGCTGCACCGCTGGCAGGACTTCATCACTGAGGCCGTTTGCAACGGTAACCACGTAAGCCTCTTCCGGGTTACGTGCCAGTGCTACTTGCACGATGTCGGTTTTTGACCTTACGAGCTTCGCCAGGTAATTCATATCCTTATCGGCCATATCCACAAGCGTTACCGCCTGTGCAACCGGCATAAAGTAAATGATGATACTGGGGTTCTGGATGAACATCCGTAAAAGTCGATGGAAGACCAGCACCTCATTATCGGTATCGTAAGCTTCATTGAGACCCAGCGCTTCCGCATCGCGGATGCTATTTAGGGTGTAGATCTCATTAAGTGTAAGATCTGCGGATCCCACGGCGTTCATCACGATGCCCGTGACCATATCGGCATTGGGATCCCTACGACCCAGACCGCCGTCCTGCTTTTCTATTTTAAGATTTGGCCTTGCCATTATTTCTTATCTTTTGATTTGGATTTTTCCGCCTGAAGTTCTTTCAGTTCCTTCTCAGCGTTTTTTTGTGCATCTTGGGAAGCTTTTAGGGCTTGCTCCATTTGCTCGGCATGCTTTTCAGCTTCGGCAATCTTTTCGCGCAGCTCTACCACGGCCACCACTTCAGCGGCGGATTCGGTATTGAGTTCCGGAATGTCCTCTCCAAGGTCTGCGGCGTTACTGGTTGCCTCTAGCGTAGCTTCAAGCGTCGCATTACGGCTCTTAAGCTTTTCGAAAGCCGCTTCCAGATCCGAATGATCCTCAGGCTCGTGCCCACTACGAAAAAAAACAGTAGGCGTCTTTTCGTGCCTTTGCCTTCCTGAGTAATTACGTGCCTTGATGCCGGAGAAAAACGGCTGACCGTCTTCTGTGATATGTACCTCGCCCTGGTCTGGGTTATCCTTGAGGATCTGCCTGGCTAACTTTTCGTGTTTCTTCATGATTATGGTTTGATATATTTGATGAGCAGCGCTGCCGCTACGATTAATATGCTTATACCGCCGATCCATGCCAGTACCTTGACGTACCAGGGCGTATATTTTTCTGGGATCACGACCGTTTTTTGAAGGTTTGTGATCAGTTCCCGTTGTTTTTCTATGATTTTATCCTGCACCCGAATCAATTCCTGGTACTGTTCGCATTTACAATCAACAATAAGAGTGTCGTTTTCTTTGGAAATGGTCACCGAGGCGCGTTCTGTTTTTCGGGTAATCGGTACCTCTTGGATGTCATAAATTGGGATACGCACCTTTATACTGTCACCGGGGACTGTGATAATGGTATCACGCTTTACCGTACGCACAGTCGTAAAAGTGCTATCGGTGACCGTGGTTTTTTCGCTCAGGTCGATCTTTCTGGCCCCGCAGGAGCAGATCAAAAAGGTCAGTATTATGATAATTATCGCTTTCATACAATTGTTAGGTTGAATTTATTTGGCATTAGCTCCAAAAGCTTATCCATGGTATCGCCGCTATTTATGACGTCAATCAAGCCATCGGCATTGATATCACTTAGATCGCTTCCTACGAGTATGCATCCTTCAATATCCGTGTAAAAGTTACCGGGATGGATCAGGATGTAGGTACGGCCATCTACACCGCGCACATGAAAGTGCTGTCCAAACTTTTTACTCCAGCGTTTGGTCACTAAATAGTCACCGATTGGAATACAGCTTATTCTTATTTGGTTTTGCCTCCAGGGCAATTCCAGTGTCCAGCAATCGAAAATGGTAGAACCGTTGGCATCTATCACATAGGCTTTACCTATGGTCTGTTTGGTGCCAGGATCAATACGGTCTATAATCAGTTGACGGGTGAGGGACATAATTTTGTATAAAAATGGCCCCTGCCTTTTGAGGGGCCATTTATTTAACTATTCAATTATTGATCTAGACGGTAACTCCGGAAACCAAAGCTCCAAAGCCATACTCCTGCTTCTTATCGGTCAGGCCGTAAGCGTGCAATCTAAATTCAGACTTGGGGTCTGGGCTTCTCGTGTCTTCCATCATGGGCTTATAAAGTGTTTTTACATCCTCGATGTGGTACACCGTATTGGGCGCATAAAAGAAGGTGGAAGCATTACGGTCTGTACCTACAGCAACTGCACCGTCTGGCTTTAAAAGCCCGGCTTGATCATACTTCGCATTCTGGTTATTTTCAAAAAATTGAAGTTTGAAAAAACGCTCAATGGCACCGGTGGACTTGCTGAATTGCAGGTCGCGGTAATTTTGCGTACTGGCTCGGTCTGCATGCAGATCTGCACGGTGCTCAGAACAGAGGATCATAAACCATTTTTTGAGGTCTGGAAGGTTCAACAGCTCCAGACGGTTCATAAAGGTTATAAGATCAACGTAGGTCAATCGCTTACGGCCACCATCCACGGTTTCACCGGTCGTGCGCAATATGGGCATTGCACCATCCACGTTAGCGGCTGGCGCTAATTTCTGAATCGCATAGTCCCGAACGCCTATTTGCCATGATTCCCGATGTTTAACGCGGATCTCTGCATTTTTATCGAATGCCATGTACCGCAGCTCTGCATCGGTAACTTCGGTGTTATCCGTGTCCATTTTATCCCATTCCACAAGGGTTTTCTTCACGGGAACTTTGATGGGGTCAAAAGACGTGTCCTTGTTTATGTAAAAATTGATGTTGTTGATCAGCTTGTTAAAGCGGATCCCATCTTTATCCACGGCTCGCGCGGGGGCACGCTCAAGAACGCCTATAAAGTCATCTTTATAGTTCTTGAATTCGCTGAGCAGCTGTGGTGCTACGTACTGTTGGAGCCATGCCCCATCTACTAATTCTGCCATTATGAATTATGTTTTTTGTTAAACAATTCCTTCCAGGACTCTTCGGCCTCGTCATTGAGCTTAGCCAGGCCTTTTGGGTCTTCTTGCTGCCATTTTTCAAAATCCCATTCCTTACGGTTCTTCAATAGTTCGTGAGGGGCTTCGCCTTCGTCCTTCGGCTGGCGATCCAGTCCATTATTGGGGTTCGGCTTGCCTGCCATACGCTCAAAGGCGCGTGCTGCCATACCGGGATTTGCTTTGGCATCCTTGAGCCATTCTTCTTTTTCCGCGGCCATGATCTTACCCGTCTTTACTGCATTTTCCACTAAGGAGGTGGCAGTGGCGTTGTTAAGATCTTCAAGCTGTGTTCCGAGCGCGTCGGCACTCTTTGCCTTGGCGATCACTTTTGCCAACTCACCCTCCAACTCACGTTCTGAGGTATCTTCGGATATTGAATTGCTCAATAGCCCGGAAAGCATCAGCATGCTTACTAGCTGTTTTTTCATCTGTTTAGATTTGTTATTAGTATTTGATTTTTGAGGAAGGTTAACATCCTTATTGAGAAGTTCCCAGGCCTCCATTTCTGTCTTATTGGTAATGGAAGCCTGTGCGCCGGTGTCCTTGCGTTTTTTTGAAGGTTTTATGATCTTATCGGCCAGTTTTATGTCAATACACTCCTCGGCACTCAGCCAATTGTCCTTGCCATTGTTGAACCAATCGCTGATTATTTCTGTAGTGGCAGTGGTTCTTTCCGCAAAAATGGCCGAAATGCGCTTTTCACAGATCTCCATAAGTTCTATTTGACCACTAATGTGCTTTTTATCCCCGTGACCACCACCTTTTACTGCGTGCATCATAAAGAATGCGCTTTCGGTCATCTCAATGGTATCACCGGCGAGTGCGATAATTCCTCCCATACTTGCGGCCATGCCCTCAACGATCACGTGAACCTTGCAGTTCGAAGCGCGTAAAAGGTCATAGATAGCGAGACCTTCAAAAACAGATCCGCCACCGCAATGCACACGCATGGTGAGGTTTCGGTTATCCTTTATGGCTTCACGAAATGTATTTTGAAAACGGGGGTAGTCAAATTCTTCCCATTGGCCTATATACCCATAAAGGAGTATTTCCGGAGTGGATCCGGCTTTGTTGTTTACTTCATATTGAAAGGGTGATTTTTTGGACACTTGCGTTTCGTTTGGTTTCCCACTTCGGGTTTAATGTGGTGGCAAAGATTAGCCGTTTGCACCCCTTCTAAAAATTGGGCAATAAGTGCCTTAACCCACGCCTTTAGGGACTTTATTTTTTACTTAAGTCTCTAAGTAGACATAAGCTCACCGCCCAACATATACAGCATCTTTGCACTATAAAACTGGTATAAATGGCAAAAAAGAAAGGGCTCAGTAATGACGATAAGAAGGCAATCGCCTTTGACCTATATATAAGCAGCGATAAATCACAGAAGGAGATCGCCCAGATCGTCAACGTCAACGAGGCCACGGTGAGCCGGTGGAAAATAGACGATGATTGGGATCTGGCCAGACAGGCCACCACGATCACCGCCCAGAATATCATCACCAACCTTTATCAAAAAGCCTACGAGCTGAGCACCGCAGAGGTGATCGATGCCGATAAGATGATCAAGATTGCAAACAGTATTGAGAAGCTGAGCAATAGAAAAGTGACCATCAGCAATATCATAAACGGTTTTAAGGAGTTCACAACTTTTGCCTTTGGCGAAGATGCAGAGCTGGCCAAGCAGATCAACAGCATGCAGCGAAGATTCCTTGATCATAAAATAAACGGAAAGTAAATGGCGCAGGCAATCACAAAACGCGATTATGCCGAATGGCTTGAATTCTGTGCCCAGGTACAGAACAGTACCTCTGTGGCCTTCAATGAAGACCCAAAGGTGCAAGCCGAGCGCAAAAAGAAAGGGCTCAAGGATTATAATTATTTCGTCAGGAAATACTACCCGCTCTATGCGGATGCCGATTGTTCGGACTGGCAGATCGCCTTTGCCAATGCCTGCCTAAAAGACCCCAACTTCTTTGGCGTGGCCGAGTGGCCACGGGAACATGCAAAATCGGTGCACATCACCATTATCATTCCCATGTGGCTCATCGCCCACGGGCAATTGACCGGGATGCTGCTGATGGGAAAAAATGATACTGACGCCTGTAACCTCCTGAGCGATATACAGGCGCAATTACAATTTAATGAGCTCTTCGCAAATGACTTTGGTGAGCAGTACAACTTTGGCACTTGGCAGGATGGCGATTTTACCACAAAGGGCGGAATCCGATTTAAAGCCTATGGCCGAAACCAGTCACCACGGGGAGCGCGTAAAAATGAAAAACGCCCCAATTATGGCGTTATTGACGACATCGACGACGACGAAATCGTCAACAATCCAAAAAGGGTCGATAAGGTCGTTAATAACATCCTTGGGGCGTTTTATTTCGCATTGAGCATTAAGGGTGCAAGGCTCTGCATGGGCGGGAACCGGATACATTCCAATTCTATTCTCGCAAACATAGTGGGCGATACCCGTCCCGGTGCTAAAAAACGCGAGGGACTTTATCACAGTAAGGTCTATGCCCTGACCGATATCGTCAAGGACGTAGATGGCGAGATCACCAGCGCAAAGGTTGCCTGGCATCAGCGCTACACGCTTGAAGAAATCGTGCGCAAAATGAAAAAGGCGGGGCCAATACGCGCGATGAAAGAATTCTTTCACCAGAACGCGGTGGACGGGAAGATATTTAAGAACCACTATTTCAAGTTTGCCAAGATCCCGCACCTAAAGCAGATGCAGGTAATCATCGGTTATTTTGACCCTTCCTTTGAGAATTCCATGACCAGTGACTTCAAAGCCATATCGGTCTGGGGGCTGCGCGGCCAAAAACGGTTTTGCGTGAAACGCTTTACGCGCTGTTGTGAAGTTGAGGATGCTTTCACCTTTATGATCCGCTATGAAAAGACACTTCCCAGTAATGTGGGGATCATCTGGTATATGGAGCAGCAATTTATAACCACTCCCATTAAGAATGCCCTTAAACGGGTGATCAAACGGGAAAAATACAGCCTTGCGGTGATCACCGATACAAGGAAAAAACCCAATAAATATACCCGCATGGTTCGTATGGAACCGGAGTACGCCTCTGGCAACGTGGTGTATAATATTGATGAGGAAAACGATACGGATATGGTGGAGGGCAATAATCAGGTCAAAGGTATAGAACCCGGGTACCGCTCCCCAGATGATTCACCGGATGCCGATGAGGGCGCTTGGTTCTATCTGGATCAACATCAGCACCTCTCCTTTGATGAAATTGATGATAACGCGGCCGTGGGCCAAAGGGAAAGAAATCCCGATAAACAATACTGATATGGCATTTTTAGAAGACGGGGACTTTGATCCTCAAATACGCGGCTGGATCCGCCAAGTGATCATCCAGAAAGATCCCGCAGTACAGCGCAAGTCAGAGCTTGCCGCACAGGCCGAAATGGAAAGCTACCTGCGCAACCGGTATCAGACCGGTGTTATTTATGAGGCCGTGGGAGAAGCCCGCAACGCCCTGATCGTAATGTATATGGTAGATATGGCCGTTTATCATTTGCACGCCAACATATCACCCGAAAACGTGCCGGAAATTAGGCAAATACGCTACGATTCGGCCATTGACTGGCTTAAACGAGTCGCACGTGGCGATATCAGCCCCAACCTTCCGGAGATCTCAAACGTGCCCGAAGGTGTGGATCCAGATACTGATAGTGTATTTACCCAAATGGGCAGCAACCAAAAATATTCAGAAGGCTACTAGCCGGATAAAATCAAACCCCAATGAGCATACTTGAAAACTGGAAAAAAGGCATATTTGGTGAGATGACCAACCTCGCCGATAAAAAGGACTATGAAAATGCGGTGCTGAAAATGGTCAACGCCATCAAGAGCCAGCGCACACTTTACCGAAAAGAGATCCGTGAATGGAAAATGGCACGGGTGTACGCCTTCGCCACGGAAAAGCCAAGGCGTAAGCTCTTGATTGATCTTTATGAGGACATCCTTGACGATGCCTTTATTTATGGGCGGGCGGAAACGCGAAAGCTGAGGGTTTCTAACAAAGGTTTTGCAATCGTCAATGGGGAAGGTGAGATCGATGAGGAAAAAACTAAGCTTTTACGGAAAAGCTGGTTCAATCAATTTATAAAGTATACGGTGGAGTCGGTGTATTTTGGCTACAGCCTGATGTACCCGTCCGAATTGGATAAAAACGGTTTTATCAAAAAACTGGATCTCGTGTGGCGGGATCATGTGGTGCCAGAAACCTGTGAGATCTTAAAGAGCCCAGAAGATCAGACCGGCGAGCGCTTTGATGAAGAGCCGTATGTGCGCTGGATGATCTGGGTCAACCATGAGAAGTTCTTGGGCTTGCTCAATAAGGCCGCACCACTTTACATTTTCAAGAAACACTCCTGGCAAAATTGGGACGAGTTTGAGGAGCTTTTTGGGGTTCCCATCCGTACCGCAAAATATGCCGGTAACGATAAACGGGTACAGGCCGAAATTGACGGCTGGTTAAAAGATCTGGGCACCGCTGCCTGGGCAAGATTCCCTGAAGGGGTGGAACTCGAGATTCATGAGTCCAAAAGCCGGGACAGCTTCAATGTGTTCAACGAAAAACGCAAGGCCTGTAATGAAGAGCTGGCCACACTCTTTGATGGTCACTTTGAGACCGCCAAGGATACGGGCAGTCGTGCCAAGGCGGGCAGCATTATTGAAAGTACACAGGATCTTATTACGATGGATGATGAAACGCGGGTGGAGTTCGTCATTAACGATCTCCTGATGCCGATGTTAAGAAATATGGGCTATCCCTTTGGTGAAGATGATGCCTTTATCTGGAACGAGAACGCAGAAAGCACACCAGAGGAGCGCTTGAAGATATTTCAGGGAGTTAAGAAATTGGGCTATAATGTGAAGCGCGAGCAGATCGAGACCGAACTTGATGTGGAGCTGGAAGATGGGGAACCTGACCCAGAACCACCGGAACCGGATCCCAAAGATCCAGACCCAAATAAGAATAAGGCAAATTTTAAGAAGCCCCACGACCATAAAGGGCGTGGGGCGGCTCCTGTAGATTACCGGGTGATCAATTTTAACTTGGTCAATAAAATAGGACCCGATGAGGAGCGCTTGCTCAATGAGATCTTTCACAATACCGGTAGCGTAAACTGGGATTATAAAAGCTTTAAATCATCACACGGCCGGTTACTCGAAGGCTTACAAAAAGGCTTCGGAAAAATAGACCAGGGCTTTGGCGCTGATGATCATTTGACCATGCGCCACCTGCGCTCTAGCGTGCACCGCTTTGGGGTTGAGAAAACACAAAAGGAAGTCTTTGACCTAAACCAGATCCTCAAGGATCCGGACGTGGACAGCTTCAGTAAATTCCGCAACCGGGCGGTGAAGCTTTTCCCTAACTATCGCGGGAGTTGGTTAAAAACCGAATATGACCAGGCATTTGCAACCAGCCAAATGGCCGCACGCTATAACGAGATGCAGGCCGATAGTGAAGATGCTCCCTACTGGCGGCTCTCTGCCATTATTGACGATGGTACCACGGAGATCTGCCGCGCGCTGGATGAGAAGGTTTTCCGTAAGGATGATGCCGAAAGCTGGCGTTTCCTTCCGCCCAACCACTGGAAGTGCCGCAGTGATGCCGAGGATGTACTTGAAGGTTATGACGGTGAGCTCAGCGATATCAAAGACGGTATTTCCGCAGATCCCGACGGTTGGGATCGTATGAAAAAGAGCGGGCATGACATCAACTGGGGCGATTCAAAACAGGCCTTCAGCGCCTCGCAAAGCTATCTGAAGGGATTGGCGCTGCCGGGCATTGATGTGAACGATTTTAGCTATAAAACATTTGGGCTTAAGAAAACGGCCAATATTGGCGGAAAATCGGCGGTTTCCGAAGTAAAAACGGCCTTTAAAGATTTAAATCAGGACGGCGGTATTGGCAGTATTCCCGATGTGAACGGCCTGCCCGTCTTTGTAGATGAGCAGACCTTTGAAGGGCTTGACGGGATGGTACAAAACAGCCTGAAAGCCACCATTGGGAAAGCCGATGAAATTTACTGGAGCGAGACCGGCACCGATCTCTATTATCGCTATTTCAAACATTTTACGGAAGGCAGCGTGCTGATTGATGTAAAATTCACCAAAGAACTGCCGGCAATGATCACCGCCGCCACTTGGAACCTCGAAGCGGATGCCAAACGGAAAGGCCTCCTTATTTACTCAAAAGACTAAACAATGAACGGACTTCAATACGCACTTGAACTTATAGACCGCAACTTTGGCGTGGGCATTCGTAAAGCGAAGGCCGGTACCAAAGGGCTTGATGACGCGGTGGGTAGAACCAACCGCAATATCGCGAAGGTCAAAGTGACCGGGGAACGCTCTTTTGGTGGCCTAGGTAATATTGCACGGCGTGTAGCGCCCATGGTTGCGGGTGTGTTTGCCATAGGTAGTGCGATCGCATTTGGAAATGAGATCACGCGGGTAACCTCCCAATTTGAAGGTTTTGAAAATGCGATCGCATTTGCAAGTGGTCAGGATGGCGGACAAAATATCAGGTTTCTGGATTCAGAAATCAAAACCCTCAATCTGGATATGGCCAGCTCTTACAAGGGCTTTCAGAAATTAACGGGATCCATGAAGGGCACTTCCCTTGAGGGGCAGGGCGTACGCGATATCTTTGACGGTGTGGCCACCGCCGCCACGGTTATGAACCTTACCGCTGAGCAAAGTGAAGGTGCATTTTTGGCCTTGAGCCAAATGGCATCCAAAGGAAAGGTGCAAGCGGAAGAATTGCGTGGGCAATTGGGCGAGCGTATTCCTGGGGCATTTAAGATTGCCGCTGATGCCATGGGCGTCACACAGGGCAAGCTCAACGAGATGCTTGATACCGGTGAGGTTTATTCGGAAGACTTCCTTCCCAAGTTTGCCAAGCAGCTCAAATCTGTCTTTGGTGATGGGTTGGCAAAAGCGGCAACGAGTGTACAATCTGCCATCAACCGCAAGAACAATGCGCTGCTAAGTTTCAAACGTGTCTCCGGAGAAGCTTTTCGGCCATTGATCACCGGCACGCTTGAGGCGGGCACGGTGCTTTTTGGCTTTGCTTCGGAATTGGTACAGAATTTAAAACCGGTCAAGGAAGCCCTTGGGGTGATCTGGACTGCCATGAAACCGGTACGGGATTCCTTTGCGGCCTCTTTTGCGCCCATCAGTGCCTTTGGGAAGGCGGGCGTTTCCGCAGCTGGAGTGATGGAATATCTAGGCGCGATAATCGAGAAGGCCGCGCCCGTTGTGGGATTTCTTTCTGAAATATTTGCATATATGCAAATTCAGGTGCTCAAGGTAAGCGGTGCGCTATGGGAAGCCATATCCGGACTTAACGAGTCTGGCGCGGCGGGCGAGTTCCTGACCAATGTTATGCACACCTTGGCTTGGGTGTGGGAACTTATCAAACCTGCCATATCGGTGGTCTATGATATTCTGGCGGAAACCGTAAAAGTGATATTTGCGGTGGTGGGAAGTGTGATGACCCTGGTCAATGCCATGTTTGAATGGGGAAGGCAGACCGAATGGGTGCAGCGCCTGCTCAATGCGCTGGCCGGTACCGCTGCTTCGGTATTTAAGCACATCAAAGAAGTGGCCATGAACGTGCTGGGCAGCGTGGGCGATCTGCTCGTGGGCATTTTTACCTTTGATGTGGATATGATCAAGAGCGGACTTGCCAAGGGCTTTGATGCCATAACCGGTGCCTTTGACACCGTGGATGCGGTGGTAAATGGCGCGGTGGAAGGCTGGAACAAAAAGCTGGAAGCGCCCATCAGCAAAAACATCAAAGTGAGCCTACAGGAACAACAGTCTGAAGCGTCAAAATTAAATGGCAGTTCAAACGGGCTTGAAACATCATTAAATGGCGATGATAATGTGGTTAAGGCAGGAAATGACCGGGCCACCGTGGCCGGTTCTGGTAAGTCTGAGAAGCACACCACTTTTAACATCCAATCTTTTGTGAAGGAGCTCACCATCCAGACCACGAACCTGAAGGACAATCCGGCGGACATCAAGCGGATGATCACCCAGATCTTTAACGAGGCCGTTGCAGATCTAGAACTGAGAGCCAATGCCTAACCATAACGCGAAAAAGTTCAACATCCTGCAAAGCCAATACAAGGGCTTTCGCCGTAGGCTTCCCAATAAGGTAGCCATTACCGCGGTGAACTTCTTTAAGCGGAACTTTAAGGTTGGCGGGTTTGTGGACCGCCCCTTCAGAAAATGGAAGAAATCAAAGTACCCGGGCAAAAAGGGCACCACCATGGTCCAGAGCGGGAAAACGCGGCGGGATATAAAGAAGCTAAAAGTAAGCCAGCGTAGGGTGGTCGTGGGTATTGGCGGCCATAAAGCCTATGCCGAAATTCATAACACCGGTGGCAAGCTCCCGATCACGCCAAAGATGCGCCGCTTTTTCTGGGCGAAATGGTATGAGACCAAAAATGACTTTTGGCGAAATATGGCCCTTACCAAAAAAACGCATTTGGATATCCCGCAACGGCAATTTATAGGTGACTCCAAAGTACTTGAGATCACGGTGGAGCGTATGATAATCAAAGAACTTAAAAAAGCATTAGGATGAGCGCAAAGGGACATACATTTTTAGAGATCAGCACATACCTGATGGCAAATGTGGAAGGGCTTGAATTTGTGGATAAGGACAAAGGCCAACTGGAGGACATCAGCAACTTTGTATTTCCACGGCCTGCGGTATTTATGAGTTTTGGGAGGTTTGAATATACCAGTACCGGTACCAGGACAAAAGTAGGTAAGGGCGTGATCCGCTTCCGTACGGCCATTGAAAACTATGCCGATAGCTATACGGGATCAATCAACCAGGAGCAGGCCTTAGCGTTCTTTGAATTTAATGAAATGGTGCACCAGGCACTGGAGGGATTGAGCGGTACTTATTTTACAAGTCTGAATAAGATAGCCGATGAAGATGACACCGATCATAAGAACGTGATCGTAACGGTACTGGAGTATGAATGTAGCCTTGCCGATGATAGCGCAGATCAAAAGAAGAATTTTGTCTTAACGGATCCTGATCTCGATATTAGGCATAAAAAAAACCTGCTGGGGAAGCAGGTTTATGTGAGTGATGATTTTATTGTTTAGCGATTTGAAGCCGTAATTACTTCAATTTTCCCCTGGTCATCGCCCAGGTAACTTATAGTGGCCACATCGGTTAAAAACCGTGTGGTGGCAAACTCTCCCTCCTTTACATCGTCTAGACTGACCTTCCGCGACCAGAAATGAGTAAAGAATTTTACGACATAATTCCAATCACCGGTAATAAGCACTTTGTCAACAATACCGTTCTGATAACCTATTACGGGCGTTGTAGTCATGGTGTAGGTAAGGTAAACAGGTTTTTCCTCGCCCTGCCTTAGTTTTGGTGTGTAAGTCTGCGAGAAGGTGTCTTCATTCTCTTTAAATTCTCCACCAGCCATACGTAAATCTGATTGTAGAAACCCTTGGATCATACCTAAAGGAAAAGCTGGTTCTACATTGGCTAATAGAGTTTCATTCCTATTGCCCATGGCGGCATCTATATCATTTTGACCAAAAGAAGTCTGTGCTTGTATCATTAGTGGAAGAAAAAGTGTTAAAAAGAATAATTTTTTCATCATCAAAGGTTTTTATAATAACCGGTACGGCTTACGATAAGCCAGATTGTATTTTGTTCTAAAGGTAAGAATTCATCTGATAACAACTCCAGTGCATAATCAACGGCAAGTCTCTTTTTATTGGTCAGTGTCCTGAACCGATCACGGATGCGGTTATTACGAAGTTTAAGTTTCTCGTTACTAGCCATTTTGTGTTTGAGGTTGAGCAAATATAGCACCACTTTTTAAGATATGAAAACATTAACAGTTTTAAACGACAATGGCCACCTAATAGGTGGCCATTCACTTTAAACGGTTTGTAGTGCCTCTACCCATTGTTTACGGGTGGGCTCAGACGTTCTCAATAATCTGATTGCGTAATAAAGCTCATCGTGGTCGATCTGATCTGGGGTCTGTTTCTGGATAAGCCCGTACAATGCCATCCGGCAATTGATGACATCATCTATGGCCGTGCCATCATCATCACCCTTTGTCACTAATCGACCATTCTGTAATTCAACACTCATGCGGTTCTTATTTTATATAATTAATAAAATGGACACGCACATAAAATGCCGGCAAAATAGGCTAGATACACCTGGTAGGCCTAAGCTATTTCCATGCGCATCATTAACCTCACTCAATTTTGCAAATATACGTAAAATAGCGGGTTGTGGTTTTGTGTTTTATCGATAAAATGCTAATTTTATCGATATTGGTTGAATTTTCAATTGTTTAAAAATAGTTATCTTAGCTTTTTTTTAACAGTGATTTAATCCAAACAATGAAAATTGATAGAATATTAAAACTTGTTGTCTTAGCAACTTTAATCATTGGCTGCGCTCAAAAAAGTAACGAAAAGAAGGATGTTAAAAGCCAACCCAAAATACAGGAGGTTGTCGTGAACAGGATCGAAGAGCCCACTGTTGAGCCGCGTCTTATTGTAAAATCTGCAATTGCCTCAATTATGAACCGAGAACCTGAAACAATAACCGTTGATGGATCAGACGGGCTTTACTTCGCATATTATCAAAAACCATCTGATGAAAAAATATATGAATATAAATTCATGATCGATGGCAAGAATATAATGTGGGGGAATAAGGACGGAAGGTGGCGGGATACAAAATACGATGAAAAGATATCTTATGAGGAAACCTCAGAAAAATTAATCATCATTCAGATTTTTCAGGATGGTTCAAGGATAGAAGAAGAGTTCAAACTATTTGAATAAAAATCGATAACGAAGGGATAAACGGCATTAAAACGATGCGCTAACACGCTATATAATTAATGCTTTAGTTCTAGCTTATCTATTATAGCTTGGGTTTTAATCCTTCTATTGCCAATTACAGCCATACAATCAAAGCATTGTTCTTTACAGTCTTTTCCCTCTAAAATTTCACCCATCTGTTCTTCGGGGATATTATTTTCAATACAATAATCAAATGCTTTGTTCCATTCGTCAATAGAAAAATCTTCGGGTGTACATTTATTTTGGCAATAGAAGTTCGTGTTATTCATAATGTTTAGTTTTTTAAGTCGCACTAATCATATACCTATTCGTTAGCAAGCATAGCTACTTTTCGTTTTCAAAATCAAAAGAAAGTTGCTCAACTAAATTAGTTGTAAATTTTTTAAATTCGATTTCATCAAAATTATAATTTACAATTTCCTCAATAACTAAAGCATATTCGTCCTTATTGAATAATGCTTTTAAATAACCGTTTCCGTCGCACTCTTTTTTGACTTTTTCAAGTGTTTGAAGAAAAGCACTTTTAACATTCGAATTACTGAAATTAATTGAAAAATCAACAGCATAATTTTCATATTCTTTTGAGATTTCCGAAATAAAAATTCCATGATTTTCAGTATATAAAAGTTCAGAAAGTTTTGAACTTCCTAATTTTTCACAAAATAGAAATATAGTCGCAATCCTCAATTTGTCTTCAAGATTGTAAATTTCTCTTGTCGTTTCGTAAATTATTTTTTCTATTTCCATAATCAATCAGGTGGATCCAGTTGAAACCTTGCCTTAGGTCGACACCACGTCTCGCACTGGTTTACATCGCCGCAACTGCACGCTGGCAGTACATGGTTGATCTCCCCGTGTATATGGCAATCCTCCCAGAAGTCAGTCATTTGCTGCTCGTCGAGATCCAGTGCCAGTAATTCTGTATGGATCTTGATGCCCTGCAACCTGAGCGCGGCGGTCTGTTCTTTTCTGGTCTTTTTCCTAGTGAACAGATTCATAGGGCGGTGGTATAATCAACACCAGTAGCGTTCAGGTGCTTCTTGAGGTGGTACAGGGTGGCATCGGTCTGCGGCACGATCCTGATGCCCAGCACGTGCGCCTGGCGGATCTCGCCCCACATGCCCTGGCTTATTGTGTTGCCATAGAGCCACAGCTCCTTTACGATGCCACTGTTTATTATGGTCAGACCGTTTTTAAGGCCGCGTTCGCGCTCTTCTGGCACGCTGTCGCTCAATGCCTCGCAATCGGCGAAATATGGCACAAACGGCACAATATTGGGCTGTTTTAGGTTGATTTTGCGAACGACGGCGATGATCTTCTCTAAGTTGGCCGTGACGTCCCCGCCTATGGGGTGTGCGATGTAGACTATTTTCCCCCTAGCCCCCAAAGGGGGAACTTGAGCTTCCTGTGTGTTATTTTTAGTTTTCATACTCATCTTTAAACTGTTGTTCAAATTCCTTTTTGCCCAATTTTGTGATGGCCGCTGCTATGTCGTGAAAGCCGTTTTCCTGAGAAAATTCCAGCTTCTGGGTATAAGTGTCCTTTGGCTCTATTTTCTTGGCCATTTCCTCTCCCAGCATGAGGTTGCTGATGTTCGGGTTCTTTGAGATCTTGGCCGCTTGCAGCATTAATTTTGCGTTGCTGGAAATGGCATTGCTCACATTTACCAGCGATTGTGCTTGTTTTGGGTCTAATTCCCCCTTTTCTAGTTTATCAAATACTTGAAAAAGTTTCTCGTTAAGGTCTAAAATGTTACTCATGATCTTTGATTTTACTTATTAATTTTAATGTGGTCTTGAATTCTGGTGGATAGTTGTGAATGGTGTTGCGCTTCATGTTCTCCGCATTGCTGATCATCTCAAGGTTTGAAAGTTCGCAGTTAAGGCTGTCCCCGTCTTTGAACACGATGTTCATGCCTTTGGGTATCTCACCGTGTTCCTTTTTCCAGATCTGCCGGTGGAGGAACTTAGACTTTCCGTCTGGCATACCCACCCTTTTATATGGATGCGACCCCGGCCGCTCGGGATGGTCATGAACGATGACCACCTCTCCAGGGGCAAGTGTATTAGCTGGTTTGTGCCCCTTCTTAAAGCGGTTGACCTTGGTGCGCTCAATCTGCTCTGGGGTCATGAACTCGGTTATTTTCTTGCCTTTATTTGGTGGGATATGGCCTTTTTGTAGGCGGGAGTCCATTGCACGCTGCTCAATGAGCTGTGAATATCCAAGTTCATGGGCGGTGGCGCTTATAAGGCCGGAAAATCTGCGTAGCTCGGCTGCCATTGTCTTTATCGAATCAGTCTTGATGTGCTCATGTATGTACTGGATCTCCTCTTTTGTAATGGGCTTTTTCCTGCCCTCAGATCGCCGGTATATCGCCATTTCTCGGGTAATCTTAAGCCCGTGTTCTTTCAGAATGGAGTAAATCACCGATCGGCTTACGCCAAGTTTAGCCCCCAGTTCTTTACCGGTCATGATCAGGTAATTGTCTTTTACGAACTGGATATTCTTAGATGTCTTAAGTGTTTTTGGCATTTTAAACTGGATTTAAAGTGTGTTTAAATGGACTTTAACGATCAGCATGAGCCAACTGGCCAATGCCATCAAGCAGCATACGATCACGCCACATAAAAAGCCGTGGCGAAAATGTTTAGGGTCTGGCGGGTTATTCATCTTTTCCATCCTATTGATTTTGATATTTCGGGGGTGAAACCGCCCATTTCTTGCCAGCGTTCAAAAAGTCTGTCCTTTATTTTGTACTGCTCCTCATTTTCGCCCGAGGGCAGGAAACGGTGCCATTTACAGAGCTGATATCTATCCGCGGCTTCGACCTCTAGCATTGTTGGAAATCTCATAATTGAGATTCCGCAGTCCAGAACTGGGCTACTTGATAATTAAGATCCTCCATGGCTGCAATGGCCACTAATTCTGGGAGAGCGCTCACTCTATCCTTGAGCAGCACCAGCAGCTGCCCACAGGCACCGTAATAGGCGCGGCGGATCTCCTGAAGCTGTATGTCGCTCATATTCTCCTTTTTGATATTTACCATGCTTAGATATTCATCGAATTGATTCTCGATATCGAAGGGGTTGGTTTTGGTTTTGTCTGGCATATTATTTTTTTTAATCGTTCTTATTTTGTTCATCATTACAATCCTCACACAGCCCGTTGAACATATCAAGTTCATCTTGTGGCGTGCGCTGCAAACATTCTGGACACTTTGGATCTACAGATATTTTTACTGGAAACTCCCCGAGAATTTCAAGTGCAATTGAAACCCCTACTTTTACGTCCTTCGGGCGTGGCTCTTTGATTTCCACTTGATCTCCATCCTTGTTTTCGAAAAATACCTTTCCATCAGCATTTTTGATATCGATTAACTCTTCGGTACGTTTCTCGTACCAGTCTTTTAGTGCAAATACTGCTTCTAGCGCTTCGTTCATTTTGATTCTATTTAGTTGATTTATTATCCTTTTTTACCTGTTTTTCAGCCTGTTTGATCCGTTTTTTAGCGGCGTTGACCGCGGAGCTGTTGTCCTCATTAGCCTTGGCACGCTGTACGAACTCCATACGCCGCTCTGCGCTGCGCTGCTGGCCGGAGGATGCCGTCTTTGCCTGTACATGATCTTGGTAGGATTGTTCTGAAGCTGTAGTGAGGCGCTCGTCAAAATAATGGCCGAACCATTTCATGACCGTGGCGGTATGCAGGCGATCCATAATGCCGGAGCACTCTCCATTTTTTGCCCGTGCGAATACCAGGTTTATATCGGCAATGTTCAGGCTGCGGTACTTATCACAGATGCGGAAGGCGAGGTCATCGATCTGGTGCTCCTTCCACGGTTTTTTGAGATCCAGTATGTTATTGAGGTCAATAAGCCAAAGTTTGATATACGCCTCCACGGCACGTTCGCCCAGCTGGCGTACCAGTGCGCCCATTTTTGGAGCGCCGCTCATCATGGCCTTGGTAATTGTGGTGCAGGTGCGGTATTGGCGCATGGCCTGCTTAGGTGCGTAGGTCGTCAATAACGCTTTTGAGGTAATCGTCGCTAACCCCGTTTGTTCCTGTTTTGCTAAATCTTTTGACATTGGAAATAATTTTGTTGATTTGCCCCTCGATGTAGGTGAGGTCTGTATTTTTCTGATGGAACTCGTCCAAGTACTTCCAGCTGCCCAGGATCACCCGCCACAGTTCCAGCGCTTCCTCTTCTGAGCCGGAAACCTTCTTGAGGTAAACAATGATCCTTTTAAGTGCCTGTCCATCTTTAGTAGCAAACTTGGGCGGGATCTCTTTGTAATTCTCATAGAAACGGAACCAGGCATCGGTAAAATGGGTGTAGAAGCTTTTTTTGGATTCAATGGCAGTATAGGTGATGTGCTTTTCGTAGCGCTGGCGGTAAGTCTTGATCTCGGTTTCCTTCAGGGGAACGATAATCCCGAATTTGTCCAGTATCAAATCGGTCATTTTACCAGAAGTTCGCTCTATGCGAAAAAACGTGCCGCCGCGGTAGCTTGCCTTTAGCTTGAGGTCGTGATCCTTTATGAAAATGATGTAGTGGGTTGTCATAGGCCTAATGTTTCATTAAATTCCTCCTCGTGAAAGGGAATAGCGCCATCCACAATATTTGCACATATATTTATTAAAGCAGTAACCGACTCCATTTGACGGTATTCGAATCCACCTTTCGCCACCGCTTTCTGATAGTTGTCGATCAAGTATTCTATTTTATAAGGAGAGAACTTGTTTACTTTTTTTATTGCACGCTCATAGGAAATTGCCGCGGACTGTGTGATACTATCAAGGCCGTAACCTGCCCCTGCTTCAAATCGAGAGGATAACGATTTTGCGTTATCCAGTTTTTGATAAAAGATTTCTGTAATGTGGATCATGATATCTACAACTACGGGTTTACGATGATCTGTTGTGAGATAGCTGTTCCAGAATTCTGGTGTGTTTTCGGTTTTCATCAACATTCTGTTTTAGGTTCGGTTAAATCTGTACCGCAGGCGCGGCAGGCTATTGTAGTGGTCTCGCAGGTAACGCATACGGAATGTACGCGGATGTACTGCATTTCTTTGGGATGCTCGCAGACGCTTTCAAATGGGATCTCGTCTGAGAGTTCCTTTGGAGGTGAAGCGATTTTATTTTTTGGGATTGACATACTCATACTCTATACGGTTTATACGGTGATCACGGGGACACTTATTTGCAGCGCAGTACATATCAATAAAATCGCATCCTTCCATTTTTGGGAAACCTTCCCTGACCAGATCTGATGGGGTGATCTGGTAAAGCCGCTGTACGGAGATTGATTTAATACGGATAGGGCATCCCAATAAAACCTGCTTTTCACCTTTTTTCAAGCCCATGCACTTTTCAAACCGGCTGGATGAGATCCCCCGGGCTTTAAGAAAGCCCAGCCATTGCGGCGGGTGACATCTTTGGTTTGATCCAGTACTTGCTTTCTGGTGAGCATAAATGACATTCTTCTCATAATGGTTTTTTTACTGTTTTTCCGTAAAAGGCTTTGAACGCTGTACCCGAATCATACATGTCCTGGTGCTTTTTGCACATTTGTTTTCCTTTACCTAGATTTTTTTTATAACAGCCGTCAGCTGCGCAATCAATTAAAAATACTGGGTTCATTTGTACTTGCTTAAATTGCCCTCCAGGGCGGTTATTACTTTGCTTATATCTTTGGGATCCATTTTTAAAAGGTCTGTAGTTTTGACCTTTGGGGCTTTTTTCGATGCAATGAAATCCTGAAATGCACTCTTGGATGCCACCCATCCATATTTTTCGGACTTTTCCATCCACTGCAATTGCATCATTATGCTGTAGATCTTTTTATGATCCTTTCGTTGCATATCGATCCATTTATAGCCTGAACTGCTTTTGCTGACGGGTTTTTGCCCCAGCTTAATAAGTATTGCGTTGGCTTGATCAAAGCTGAGATCATTGCATGAGATCTTGTTTACATCTTCGGTAGCCCACTGCACGAATTCTTCTTTAATATCCCGAGTGGGAGCGTTGACGTGGATGAGCTGTTTTTGTTTGGCATTTGCTTTCATATTCCGTAGGTTAGTGGATAATAGATCGCGATAAAAAGAAGGATCGCTACAATTGCGCATTTTGCGATGATGATAAGTAGATCTTGTTTCATGATAATTGGTTTTAGATCCCCGCCTTTGCGGGGACAGGTTTAGTGATCAGGAGGGGAATCGAACCCCTCACATACCTGGTTACTGATCATTTGCGTGATATCGCTCACGCAGGCGGTCATTCTGTCACTTGCGGCTATGGTCTTGCCCGGTACCACCGCTTCATTTATTTTCGTTCGATTTTTACGGGGTTACGAAAAATGCCAGTTACAGCGCTTCAACCCTGACAAGGGCTTTTGGATTCGGGTACCGCCCCTTATTCTATTTCCCCCCAGCCCGAAGGGGGAGCATTTAGCGAGCGCTGATGCTCTGCAAAAAATTGCTGTTCTGAAGGTGTGAGTTCCTGCTCACAGATCCAGGTGCCTTCCATGTTTTTATACACGTATTTCGAATTCAGCCAAAAGGTATCCGGCTGATTGCCGTTTTCTAATTGTAATCCCATGGTTATAGGCTTGAAAAGTTCAGGGATACATCTTGGTATTTGCCGTGCTCATCGCGTTTGTACGCCCTGCAATACATGGAGGTGCCTACAACCCGCTGGCAATCGTCCAGTGCATTGAACTTGGCAATCAGCTCTTCGTTACCAAGTTCTCGGGCTTCCCTTTTAGCCTTGATGAGCTGTTTAGGATCAAATTCTTGCTTTTTCCCTTTGAACAGCAGACGCTCTAAAAAGCCATAGAGGGCTTTATTACGCTTGGCAAATTTCTCGTGCATAATCTCTTGGATCTGGGTAATAAATACATCTGCCTCGTCAGTAAACTCCATACGCTCTTGGTATTGCACTTCTACCTTTTCGGTATCTTCATCATTTTTTATAGTGAACTTTTTACGCTCTTTGCGCTCCTTATCGTGCATTTCCCACATTCTCGCATCAAGATTATTTGCTTCCTTGATCGTGAATTCCTTTAAGGTCTGCAACTCGTTTTTTTCTGAAGTAAACTTGGCCACGGTCTGTCTAACAAAATCGTTCCGATCATTTTCCAGTTTGCCCCGCTCAACGGCAATCGTATCTTTTTCTTCCTTATCTCTTCTGAGGATCTCCGCGGCAAGTTCCTTTCTTGAAAGCTTGCTCAGGTCTAATGTTTCTATGCTCATATTTATTAATTATTTGGGATTATAACCTTTACTGCTTTTAGGCAGATTTCAGCCTTTGTTTGATCATATGCATCGAATGCCTCGTTCATGGCAGTTTCGCTTTTATACCCTATATCCATCGAGATATTTAGGTCTGAATAAAATACCCTTTGGGTAATTTTATCCTTCTCGTCATCGTCATCCCATTCTTTGGTAACCAGTACCTGATTCCCGTCTGGCATATCGAATAGCTTTGCAAATCTTGCCATGATTAATCGTTATTGAGTTTGAATTCGATTTTGATACCTGCGCCGGAGCGGCCTATCTGCATTCTAAGGTTATATTCTACCGAAAGATCCATCAGGTCATCCAGCTGCTGATCTGTGAGGGTTTCCTGCGTGTTTACCTTTACAAAAGACACAAGTCCCTGATCATTCAATTCGATCTTGGAAGAGTGCTTCTCTGAGAAGGGCTTGCTGAGTTCCACTAAAAATTGCTCTTTGAGCGTTGCTACTTCATTTTCTGTTATTGTTTCCATTTTCAATTTATACTTAAGGTTACTATTTGATTTTAACTGATTTTCTTCCTGCCAGCGCTGGCGTATCAGATAGGCGCTTATCATGTCTTGAATGGCGTAGTGCCTATCTGCTTTCATGAGCTTGAGATCTTTCGATCTATACGGCACTGTAATTTTTTGGGGATCTGGTATTTAGGGGCGCATATGCTCAGGTGGTCGTAAGAGATCACATCATCAGCGGCCATGAGGGCAGATATTTCGCGGTGCATGAGCATGATGTCGTAATAACGGAAGGCTCGGTTATTGCGTGCCAGGCGGATCCAACTTTGCAATAGATCTATTCGCATTAGGATTTCTCTTTTATTCATGGTCGTGATTTTTTGGAGTTAAGGCGCGCTCAAAAAGTGGCGAGCTATAGTAAAAAGCCAGCTTTGCCGTATTCTTTATGTAAAGTTTGTAGGCATCTTGTGGGGTCATGGTATGGAGATAGGGCTGAGCTTCCTGCCGAAATTCTTCTTCAACCACTTCAAGGTTTCCATTCCACCATATAAACAGCCCGTTATTGGCCATTAATAATTGTACTTGTGAAGGGTAAAAGGCTTTCTTTGAACAGTATTCCAGCCAGAGGCCATAAACAAGCAGATCGTACTGATTCTGCGACATTTTTAAGAGTTCATAGATTTTCATAATTGCGTTATTGAGCGTTATCTGCGATGTCATTGCCGTGATAGAGTTTTGATTTCCCTTCATCGATCATTAAGGTTCCACCCGGGCATCGCCCGGAAATAAAACAGGTCAATCCCTGTATACGAATGATGATCTTACTAAGCCGCTTGATCATCTTTGCGGTGGCCGTGTAGGGCTCGTTGCGTTCCTCGTGTGCCACAAACACAAAGAGTGTCTTTGGGAACGCTCTCCACAGCTTCTGAAAGCCGCCGTAGGAAAGCTCATCTTTGTATACGGTCACATTGTCAACAAAAACGACCTGCGGAGCCTGACGCCGTTCCAAGATCTCATACAGCTCATCCAGTGGTACATATTCTTGCCACAGCAGCGATGTATTGCTTGGATCTACCTGTGCGCGTTTCATGGCTTCAATGAACTCTCCTTCCATACCTTCCTCTGCACTGATGTAGAGTACTTTTTCAAAGTTGCTCAGGTAATCTGCCAACATGATTGAAAACCAAGTTTTACCGTGTTTTTCTGGACCAAAAACGATCCATACGCCGTTTTTAATGGCTTTTCCAAAAACATCCTTCCACACGCCCTTAAAATCAAATCGGTCAAATGTTTTGGAAAATGCCGTTCTGGTATTAATGGCTCTCTTCATTATTTTTCTATCTGGATGAGTGTTTTAAGCAGGCGCAGGCTTCTGTAGCGATCGTCTACCTTATCGTAAGTTTTGCGGATCAGGCCGTTTATATTTCCCTTGGCGGTATTGGCATTGGCCACATCGCCTATCAGTTGGGCGTAAAAATTGCGGCGGTTCTCTTTGCCCTGTGGCACCAGAGTGATAAACTTTTCTGAGAATCGTGATAACAGCTCTTCGAAGCCCACTTTTTGATTGTCGATACCTTTATTGATTTTTTTGCGAAGGCCATCAGCGCCCATCATGTACCATCCTACATTGCCCTCTGAGGCATTCCATAACTCCTTGATCACTAGAAGTGTGCTGTACTCAAGATCTCCGGCCTCATCAAGTACAATCAATGGCGTTTCAAGGTTGTTTAAAGCGTATTTAATGTTGCTTTTCACTTCCACATGTTTGCCCTTATCTTCTACACCCAGTGCGCGTGCAAGTAGTTTAACAAACTGAATTCGGGTTTTGGCCTGTGAGCAATCTATAAGGAATGCATTACGCATATTGCGTGTAATGTGACGGGCGCAGAATGTTTTGCCAATACCGCAGTCATCTACCAGCACCATGCTCTGGGCTCTGCTCTGGCATATCTTAAGATTATCCTCGATCTCTACATAAACTACCGTTCGAGCTACCTTCCAGACACTGGATTTTATGCTTACCTGAAGTTGACGGCCAATTGTGATCCAGCTAGTATCGCTTAGGATCCGTTCTACCTCTCCACCTTTAAGGCGGCTAAAGGAGCTTGAATTGACCCCCAATGTTTTTGCATACGCATTATCGCTGCCGCCAAAGTTTGCGCGGTCTGTCAAGATCGCAGTGCGAACCTTGTTTTTAAATGCTGTTGTTAATTCCATAGAAATTTTAGTTACTGATTAATTAAAAGCGTTTTTCCATCCACCTGCGCTGTTATCCTTGGGAGCGTAGTTAAAGTCATCATCATCATCGGCCATTACCTCTACGGGTTGATCATGTTTTGGCTTTGGTGTGGATGGCCTGTTTTTGAGTTGGGGGATGGTAAAGTTGTTATTGAGCGTTTTTGGTTTCTGGTTGATCACCGCGACCGGTTCCAGTGCATTTTTCTGATCGCGCTGGTAGGCGTCAATTGTCATTGCGTATTTGGCAAAGAGTGCAAACTGCTCTTCCTGTTCTGGTGTGCGCTCAATGCGGGCACGGTTAGGAGTAGGTTTGGCGAGTGCCTGGCAAATCATCTGATTGCCAATAAAGATGTAAGCTTTGAAAACTCCACCCTGATTATCGTCGAGCCAGTAGATGTCTACATCTTTCCCTTCAACCTCACGCATCAAGCGGATAAGTTTCTCACCGGTGTAGATGGTGTCATGATCGCCCAGGATGAATTTTTTCTCTTGTAGATTTATGATCCCGGCATGAACACTTGTTTTTGTCTTAAAGCCCAGCTGCGGAATGATCGAGCGGTAATTAGTAGGCTTTAGGTTCTCATGTTGGTTTGCACAGAAGTAATCCCAGCGTGTGATCTTCTTATCAATGGAATGGGGCATATTATTCCAGGTCATCAGATCTTCCAGACAATTATTGACAAGCTGCGGATAAGGGATGTACGTTTTTTTGCCTGGACCCGCTTGGTTGCTTTCGCTTTGCGCGAAAGGTCGGGCGATCCAGCCCATGCGCTCTTTTTCAATACCGTAGCGCAATTCGCCAAAGTAGCGCTCAATTTTTTTAGACCTTGCCTTATTAGGTATGATCCTCACGTCCTGAAACATGGAGCCTTCCCGAAGAAATGTGTCTTTGAAACTGCTGTTCAATGAGCTTTCACATTCTAGGCCATCCGGTAAGTTGAAGCCCCACTCATGGTAATTGCGTACCAGCTGGCGGTAAAAGTTTATTATAAGTTCCTCTTTGGTTTTCCCCCATACAAAGCAGGTAAATGCTTCGCTGGCCAGATCAATACCATTATAGAACCACATCCTTTTCCCTTTTTCATATTCAAAAGGTGGGTTACGGTCATCAATGGATAGTAGCGATCCTGCAAACTTGGGACGTTCAAAGGAGTGGGCAGGGCTATATTCTGTCATAAGTTTTTGGCGATCTCCGGAGCGTTTGGCTTCGGTACCGATCCGGTTGTACCATTTGGCCAAGTAGCTCTTGATTGTTCGATCACTGATAGCTGGATAACCTTTAGGGCTGTAGAGTTCTCCCGTTTTAGCGTTTACGATTTCTAGGTAGCCATTTAGGAAGGCTTCATACTGTCTGGCGATTTCGGTTGCATGAGGTTTGTGTTCCTGAGTTCCGAAAAGGTCGTTTAGTAATTTTTCATCTTTACTAAAAACCTTACGAGCATTGTCGTTTGACTTGTATTTTTTAACAATCGCACCAGGGCCATCCTTTTTAAATGGTTTGAAAGCTTTTTCCAAAAGGCGGCGTTCTGAGCGTGGCAATGAACAAAGAAAGGTGTCTGGGTTTTTCTCTTCTTTGAGTTCAATAAAGCTAATGGCGTCATTGTAAAGGGTAGTATTCAGACCGCGCATCGAGCCACCTTTATTCATGCGCTCGGTGCGGCGGTCAATTTCCAATTTGATCAGCGCCTGCAAAATGGTGGCGTTAGTGATGTGCTTATCTTGGGAATCAAGGGTTAGGTATTGTCCATCCTCGAATTGGTAGTTTGAATAGAAATTAACCATTTCACTATCCACCTTATAATAGTTCTCCAGTATATGATCTGATTTACGTGGATCCCCAATTACTTGTTTGTATTTTTTAGGAAGGGAATCAAAATCAACCCTCAATTTTCTGGAATGACCACCCATTTGTGCGCGTTTTGGACCATAAGACTTATCCTCATGCCTTTTGAGGCTTTTTTGCAAAGCGTCATAGCTAGGGAAGAGACCAGAGCCGATAAGCTCCATTTTGGTCACGCACAATATGTCATTCCAGATGTGCGGCATTATTTATTATTGTTTTGAGGAGTGAAAAAAGCGGCTAGTGCATTTAAGTCGTGGACTATTTTCTTAGCGAGCGGCGTATTTACCTCTCGTTTATTTCGCACTATCAATCTTACATATGCAGGCGAGCATCCATGCTTTTTACCGATTCCGGTGGCGTGACCCTTAAGAACTTCTTTTTGACTTTCATCGAATTTTGCGAACATTTTTGGCATACATTTGTTTTCTAATACGCAACAAATATATGATTATTTTCTTAGTATCAAACAAATCATAAGATTATTTTCCAATGGTAGCACAGCGAATCAAGCAATTCATTGAAAAAAAGGGCATAAGTGTCTATGCCTTTGAGAACGCCATTGAAGCGTCAAGGGGCTCTATATCAAAAGCTATCAATAATAATAAGAGCATAGGAAGCCATGTATTAGAAAAAATTCTTAGTGTGTATGAAATAAATCCCATATGGTTTATGACCGGTGAGGGAGAAATGGAATCGAATAAGCACGATCAAAATGAAGCATCCCACACGCCATCTACCGTTTTTTCGTTAAGAACAGACCAAAAAATTGAGCATCAGGTAATACCCCTATATGATCTGGAAGCAAGCGCAGGCCTCGTTGCTCTTTTTGAAAAAAGTAATACCCACCAACCAACTGATTATATCAGCTTACCCAATCTGCCGCCATGTGATGGCTTCATCCATATAGGTGGTGATAGTATGGCTCCTATTCTAAAATCGGGTGATTTGGTTGCCTATAAAATCACTCAGGACATAAAAAATGATATTTTTTGGGGTGAGATGTATTTACTGAGCATTGATCTGAGCGGAGACGAGTTTGTTACCGTAAAATGGGTGCAGAAAAGCGATGAGGGAATTGATTTTGTTAAGTTGGTCAGTCAAAACGAGAGCCACCAGGCAAAAGATATTCATCGTTCCAAAATCCGCGCCATGGGCTTGATCAAATGCACCATAAGCATGAATACAAGTTGGTAAATTGCACACTTCGTGCGTTACACACAAGCCTTTCTAACAATTAAATAGAAAATCATTTCTATAAAGCGCTGTCAATCAGCGCTTTTTTAGTTTTTGATTTATTCTATTTATGCGCTAAGGGGGTGCGAGTTTTGCATTATCGGTTTATTTGACATGCTTTTAAACGGTTATGATTACCCGAGAAGGGCATACAAAACGTTAAAGTGTCCGCCCAAATGTCCACCCAAATGTCCGAGCAAAGAAAATTGAACCTATTTTTGAATGAACGTTTAATCTCATTTAAATTCTGATTTAAGAGTATTTGAAACGAAATGGATAGAGTAGGATTAGGCGGTTTTAAGCCCAATTGCGGGGGTTTCTTGCTAGAATGCCCACACGCCTTGCATGGAATGCCTTTTTCTGCTTAGCTTTGATTTAATAATGTACATGGAATTACAGTGAATGTACATTTTGATTTTTTAACACTGAGACATAAAAAAGCCCATGATTCTTTTATTCACGGGCGTTCACGCTCTTTTTTAGCTTTTCTTTTTTATGCTCCTTTTGTTTTACCCCTTATACATGAAAAATTCAACACAATGCACTTCGGTTGGTCAGAACCAAAGTCGCGCAACAAGCAGGCATGGTGCAAATTTACAAAAAAACAGCACCCTTTATTTTCAGGTAGGGCTTATCATTGCCTTGCTGTTATCTATTTTTATCATAGAGTACAAGTCTCCGCGAACTGCTATTAGGGAAGATACTTTAGAAGTCAATGCGCGTAATTTTAAGGATTGGAATGAGAATTTTAAGTTAGAGTCAAAGAAGCAAGAACCAGTCAAAAAACTGGCGCAGGTTTCTAAATTACTTCCTCCTGAAGAAGTTCCTAATGATACAAAAACGCTTAAAATAGAAGATCTTGTTCCTATAGAACAAAATCTTCCCAGCGATGCCTATTCTCCTGAGGACATTAGCTACGTAGAAAAAGAGGAGCCCATTGAAGAAATTCCCTTAGATGCGGTAGAATTTGTGCCCATTTACCCAGGTTGTGAAAATCTAAGTTCAAATGAGGAACGGAAAAATTGTTTTCAGGAGAATTTAAAAAAACTGATTACTAAAAATTTTGATACAGATCGCGTTCAAGATTTTGCCACAAGCGGAATAAACAAGATCAATGTGCAGTTTACGGTTGATGATAAAGGTTTTATTACCGATGTAAAAGCGCGCGCTGCAAATGAGCAGTTAGAAAATGAAGCAAAACGCGTCATTAATACGATACCACAGATGCAACCGGGTATCAAACAAGGTAAAAAAGTGAGGGTGATTTATGGTCAGCCCATATTATTTAAGATAGATAATTAGTAATTTAGAATCGATTAAAAGCCTGTATTCTTACAATACGGGCTTTTTTAGTTAAAAAAACACTTATCTTTCGCAACCTAACTTTCAATACTCCAGTATGCGATCTAGCATCTTGTTGCTGTTATTCTATTTTGCGACATATATCCCCTTTTACGCGCAATCAGATCAAGGCAGCTATGAAAAATATCCTGTTTTTGAATCCTGTCAGAATGTATCTGCAGCAGAGGTTCCTGCCTGTTTTAAGAGCACGTTGATTACTAAAATCCTCGAAAATTTTGAAATGCCACAAACGGTTATAGATCAAAACTATCACGGCCAGATGGTGGTGCTTTTTGAAGTAACTAAAACCGGTACTTTTGAGGTGCTAAATATACAAGCGACCTATGATGAATTGCGCTCGGCTTTACAAAAGGCTTTTGAGGCGCTTCCGCAGGTGGCGCCGGCTACATATAACGCAAGGCCTACGTATATGCAGTTTAGCATGCCGATCCAGATTCCGCTAGAGCGGAATGCCATCGCTAATTCTTTCGCGAAAGCGGAACCGGTAAAGCCCCTTATTGATGAATATGATGCTATAAAAACCACTGCTTATAAAGATAATGAATATTCCAGCCAATTGAACATACCTTTTTCGCATCAGGTATATAGTAGGTTTGATGCCGAATTGAATAAGATTGGAACTAACAGTCACACCGCCGGAAAGCCTTATGTTTATGAAGAAATAAATAAATACTACAATTTTGAAGAACAGAAAAATCGCCTATTAAAGGATAAAACCTCTTGGCTTGGCCGTAAATTCTGGAACGAGCACATGGTTACACTTCAAGGTGCCGATTATTGGTTTACAGTAGATCCCGCTGCAGATCTAATGTTGGGCAAGGAAACAGCCGACAATGAAGATCAGAATTTCACCTATAATAACACGCGGGCGGTCGTTTTTCAGGGTGGTTTGGGCAAAAACTTGAACTTTTATACCGTTTTTTATGAGAGCCAGGGCAGTTTTGCGGGTTATTTTAACCGTTATGCGCGTTCCATTCGTCCTGATGGTGGCAATCCCGCCATTGTTCCCGGGCGCGGTGTAGCTAAGGAAGGGCGCGGAGGCGATTTTGATTACCCCATCGCGACAGGTTATTTATCGTACAGTCCTAGCACACATTTTAATATACAATTGGGGCATGGCAAGCAATTTATAGGCGATGGTTACCGCTCACTGCTGCTCAGTGATAATGCAAGTCCGTATCCGTTTATAAAATTAAATACCACTTTTTGGAAATTCAAATATACCAATACATTCATGTCTCTGCGTGACGTGCGGCCCGAGGTCACGGCAGACGGTTCTTTTCGCACTAAATATATGGCCAATCATTATCTGAGCTTCAATGTTTCCAAACGGCTTAATCTCGGCTTTTTTGAAAATGTGATCTGGAATAATGAAAACGACCGTGGTGTGGATCTTAATTACTTAAATCCGGTGATTTTTTACCGTGCGATCGAGTTTTCTACAGGTTCGCGGGGTGGTAATGCGCTCATTGGGTTGACAGCTAAATACAAATTCAGCGACTATTTTAATGCCTATGCGCAAGTGATAATTGATGAGTTTTCGGTAGATGCGATTACGGGGAAAAACAAAAGTTATAAAAACAAGCAGGGAATACAGCTGGGCGTGAAATATTATGATGCCTTTAATGTGAAAAATCTGCAGCTGCAGCTGGAATTCAACCAAGTGCGGCCTTATGTCTATTCTAACAATGAGATTACGCTTAACTATGGTCATAACAACCAGTCTTTGGCGCATCTTTGGGAAGCTAATTTTAGCGAATTTATTGCTATTGCCCGCTACGAAAGAGAACGTTGGTACGGTACGGGAAAGTTGATCTACGGAAAGCGCGGCTTTGAAACTGGAGACATTGACCAAATCTATTATGGCGGAAGTATCTATGGTAATGATGAAAACCGTCCGGCCGATAACGGTAATTTTATAGGCCAAGGGAATGAGACCAAAACATTTCTGGGAAATTTAGAAGTGGGCTATCTGCTCAACCCAGCTACCAATTTAAAACTCTACGCCAGTGCCCTGTATCGCAGCAATAAAACCGCAATCGAAGATCCAGTAAACCTCGAAGAACAAACACTATGGATTAACCTGGGTTTTAGGACTGATCTGTTTAATTGGTATTTTGATTATTAATGAAACTCGATATTTTAAAGCCTCGAAGCGGAGTGCAAAACATCGTTAGTTGAATCAATCCCAATTTTTCATTGATATTTAAGGCTAATAACCTCAAAGCTTGCTAAGAATGCTAAATTTTATTTCCTATGAATATCCTGTATGCATGCATCGAGGTAGTTGATTAGGATATTAAAAGTTTTAGATCTCTTTATTTTTTCGGTGTTTTTAACATTTCTAATCCTTAACGTAAGATATAAATCCGGTAATTTGACTAATTATTGGGTATTTTTACATGTGAATTCTTGTTATTAATAGTGATTAGGATTGAAGTAATCGAATCTATAAAAATTAAATAAGCGGCAATCGCTGGTTAAACAACCATAAATCAAATAAATCATCATGGCAAATAGCAGCATTTCAACAACTACAATTTTAGAAGCATTAAGTCAACCCAAAGTAAATTGGGAGCAAACGCTTTTTGATATTATAACGCATTTTGATTGCCAAACGGGAACGCTCCATTTTTTGGACAAAAAGACCAATTTATTGCAATTAAAGGCACAAAAAGGAATTCCGGATTTTCTTATTCCCAAACTCAGCACGATCCCAATTGGTAAAGGTATGGCCGGCATAGCTGCGGAAAGAAAGAAGCCGGTAGAGATGTGTAACCTGCAAACCGATGATTCGGGCGTGGCGCGACCGGCAGCTAAAGAAACGAAAGTGGAAGGTTCTATTGCCGTACCCATGTTACGTGATGGCGAACTTTTCGGTGTTTTTGGCATTGCAAAACCGGTTCCCTATGACTTTACCGATCAGGAAGAGAAAGATCTTTTGCAGCTTGGGGAAGCAATGAGTTTGGCGGTAGCCAAGTAATAATTGTACACGCTGATCGCTCACGAAATATCATGTCTATGCAAGAAAAAATAGTGCTCAATGATGGCCATAAGATACCGAGAATGGGTTTCGGCACGTATAAAGCCACGGAAAAGGAAGGCGTAGAAGCTGTCAAGACGGCCCTAAAGAAAGGCTACCGCATGATTGATACCGCGGCAAAATATGAGAATGAGAAAGCTGTGGGAAAAGGGATAGCGGCGAGTAATGTTCCGCGCGACGAACTATTTGTAACCACCAAATTATGGCGGGAGCAGTTGGGTTATGACCAGGCAAAAAGGGCTTTTGATGAATCACTGAAAAAAATGGGTCTGGATTATATTGACCTGTATTTGATTCACTGGCCGGCTAATGCAAAAAACTATGACAATTGGCAAAAAGCAAACGCTGATACTTGGCGCGCCATGGAAGAATTACAGGTCGAAGGAAAGATAAAATCGATAGGTGTGAGCAACTTCTGGCCAGAGCATCTGGAGGCGCTTTTTGAGACTGCAAAAGTAAAACCGGCTGTAAATCAAATTGAATTTCACCCCGGGTACTGGCAACCAGAGGTGACACAGTTTAGTAAAGCGCACGGCATTGTGGTGGAATCCTGGTCGCCATTGGGAAGGGGCAAAGTATTTGGCAATATCACTTTAGAAGAAATAGCCAAAAAGCATAATAAATCGGTAGCGCAGGTCTGTTTGCGCTGGATTCTTCAGCATGATGTAGTGGTAATCCCAAAATCAACAACTCCGGAACGTATAGAAGAAAACAGAAATGTTTTTGATTTTAAACTTTCTGAAGCGGAAATGACAACTATTAATGAACTTCCGCAGTTTGGTTTTAGTGGCGAATTACCAAATATTTGGCCAGAAAGGGTTTAGAATAATGATGAATTCTTATTAAGAGATTATTTTCGCTAACATTTTGCTTAAATTGTAAAAAATTAATAAAATTCTATGCCGAATTTATCTACATATTCAATAAATCAATTGGAAACTTCGTTGAGGGTCATACGAAGTCAAAATATTAAAGGGGAATCACAAAAGTTTGGAAGTATTATAGAGAAGGAAATAGAAAGCAGAGAAGACCCAGAATATGGTGATGAATTTGTTAAATTGATGAAAAGGAAAATGTCTCAGACATCTATTGGTGCTTCAGCTCTAAGAAATCAAGGTGCAAAAGGATTAATTAAAATATCGCGATATTATTTTGAGAATGAAATAATCCTGGAGGAATTTAAGGAGAATTTGTATTCAAATAGTTATATTCAATATTTAGACAATAAAACAGATGATTTGCTAAAACTTTTTCCTGAAAAAGGTAAAAGTTGGGGAGCAGCTAGGAAAGGTTTGAATTTATTTTTTAGAGACGTTATTTATAATTACTACTTAAGACAACAGTTAAATATTAATGACAATTCACATGTACATTTACAAAATTTAGAAGTTCCATTAGACAAAGATGTGGCCTCAGGTTTAAAAAATAATAATTCTAACTTAGATAAATGGGTTTCTATAAAAAGTCTTACTAAGCAAATTAGTGATAAATATCAAAACGCAGCTAAGGAAATTGCCGATAAGAAAGGTATTTTGAGAATACATCTTGATTTAGAATATTGGAGGCAAATCAAATAACTTGATTTATAAAATTAAACAAAATGAAATACATCCTATTATTATTTATCTGTATAACTTCAAACCAACTCATGCAAGCACAAAATCAAAACCAAGACCAAACCGCAGCAACTGAATTTGATTCCCATTTTGTACACAATGTCTATTTTTGGCTCAAAAATCCCGAAAACAAGCAGGATCGGGCAGATTTTGAGGCTTCACTTAAAAAGTTTTTACAAAGCAGCAAATACGCCAAAACCCATTTTATAGGCACACCGGCCAAGACTCCGCGCGAAGTTGTTGACAACTCGTGGACGTATTCACTAGTGTTGACCTTTCCTTCTAAAGAAATTCAAAATAAATATCAGGATGAAGACGTGCACCACGTTTTTATAGAAGAATCTGAGCACTTATGGGACCGCGTGCAAGTTTATGATTCGGTAGGGCTGGAATAGATTATTCCATTTTCGACGTGAGGCTATCATAAATGGTTTCCCGTATTTTGGGGCCGTTTATAAAGCTTTTTTCCGCTTCAGCATCGGTGTAAAAATCGCTGCTTAAGCTTTCCATAGCGCTGATTTCAGTGCGTTTTTTGCCATTATTGATCGCTTTTTGTACGTTTTCTCGAAGTGTTTTGAGCATTTCTACATAGCTTTTGTAATCTGCGTAAGTGGTGAGGTTTCCGTGACCGGGAATAATTTTTGTATCCGCATTGGCAAGCATAAGTCCAGCTTGACCGGCCTCGATATCACCGGCAATACTTCCGCTGCTTTTTAGATCAATAAATGGAAAACCATTGGCAAAAAAGGTATCTCCCGCGTGCATGACATTGCTCTGCGGGAAATAGATAAGTGCGTCGCTGTCCGTATGCGCGTTGTGTACATGAGTGGCCATAATATCGTTGCCGTTGAGGTGCAGTGTAAGAGAAGAATCAAAGGTGATTACAGGTAAACCTTCCACATTATTGTCGTTTTTAAGGCGTTTGCGCACATTTTCCTGTGCTATGATAATGGCGCCAGCCTCTTGAAATTTTGCATTGCCACCGGTATGATCCCCGTGAAAATGGGTGTTGGCCAAAAATCTGATCGGTTTATCGCTCAGCGTCCTTATGGCCGCTGTAATTTTTTCAGATAAAGGCGCAAACTCATCATCGATCATAAATACACCGTCTTCGCCTATTGAAACGCCAATGTTTCCACCGCTTCCCATGAGCATGTAAATGCTGTCTTGCACAGGAATAATCTTTATGTTGACTTCGGAAAAATCGCGCTGCGCGAGACAGAAAGGGCTGAGGAGCATGAGCGTGATGAGCAAGAAAGGCGTAATTATTTTCATAGAAATGTTTTTAATTGGGGTTATAAGATAAGCAATTTGTCAAAACAGGGCAGTGTGAAATATAGAAAGAAAACTTGTGAATTTCATAACATTAACAGCGATTCCTTTGTCTAAAATAGCCTTGCACTGTATCTTTGCAGCACTTTAAAAAGCAGGTAAAATAGGCTTGAGTATCGCAAAAACACATATAATAACAACTTCGGTCTGGAGCGATTTTAAAGAAATCACCAAGATGCGTTTGGCATTAAGCGTTGTGTTTTCAAGCATGGCCGGTTATTTCCTGGGTGTCCAGACAATCTCGTGGAGTACAGCATTGCTTCTGGCAGTGGGAGGTTATTTTATGGTAGGCGCTTCAAATGCATATAACCAGATTATAGAGCGCGACCTCGATGTATTGATGGATCGTACCAAAAACAGACCTATACCGGCCGGTCGTATGAGCGTGCCCATGGCTTTTGCCATTGCGAGCGCTTTTACCATTTTTGGCTTGGTTACTTTGTATATAATCAACCCAAAAACGGCATTTTTCGGAGGTATTTCTATTTTTCTATACGTGTGTGTTTACACGCCACTAAAGACAAAAACGCCACTTTCTGTATTCGTGGGCGCATTTCCCGGGGCCATCCCATTTATGCTGGGCTGGCTGGCCGCTACCAATGATTTTGGAATTGAAGCTGGCACGTTGTTCATGCTGCAGTTTTTCTGGCAGTTTCCCCATTTTTGGGCAATCGGTTGGTTTTTATATGATGATTACAAAAAAGGCGGGTTTTTTATGCTTCCAACGGGAAAAAGGGATAAAGGCACTGCATTGCAGGTCGTTTTATATACGATATGGACTGTTTTAGTCTCCCTAATACCCGTTTTTGGCGCCACCGGCAGTTTATATCTGACCCCAGTCGCCGGTATTCTAGTAGGTTTACTGGGTATCGCGCTCCTATATTACGCTTTGTTGCTTTATAAAAAGATGGACGCACCGACGGCCAAAAAATTGATGCTTATGAGCGTGAGTTACATCACGCTTGTACAGATTATCTATGTAGCAGATAAATTTATAAGATAACTAATGGATTATACCTCACAGCCCGAAGGGGAAAAAATCATACGTGCCAAAAAGATGATGCTCTGGTTTGGCATTGTAGGGCTATCTATGATGTTTGCCGGCCTTACCAGCGCATATATCGTGAGCAAAGCGAGAAAAGACTGGCTAACTGACTTTGATCTGCCGCAGGCGTTTTATATCAGTACCGCTGTAATTATTTTGAGTAGTCTTACTATGATCTTGGCCAAGCGGGCCATAAAAAACAAAGAGACCATACAAGCTAGGTTATTTCTGGGAGCAACGTTGTTGCTGGGTGGCGGTTTTGTGTATTTGCAGTTTATGGGTTTTGATGAGATAATTGCAAATGGTTATTTTTTTACAGGAAGTGAGAGCAATGTGACCACTTCATTTATTTATGCATTTGTGATTACGCACATTGCGCACGTTGTTGCAGGACTAATTGTACTCGTGGTTATGTTTGTCAATAATTTTCGCGGAAAATACGGATCGGGCAATATGCTAGGAGTTTCACTGGGTGCAACATTTTGGCATTTTGTAGATATATTGTGGGTATATTTGTTTCTTTTTCTGCTATTTTTCAAGTAGGAAAGTAGAAATATAATTATTGTGTAGCCCATAGCATTGGTTTAAAACTAATGATTTTCAATGGGGTTGGCGCTTTTGTTTATTTAGATGTTATTTTAATTGTGCTTGTCGCTTTTAAAATCTCCCGTTTAGCATTACATTTAAATTATAAAAATCCTATTTTTGCAACACTTATAAAATTAACGGTTATTTATGGACGCTACTGCGGTTAGAACAGGCACAGAAGGTAAAACCTGGGGTGGGGGCAACCAGCCTCTGGGAGCCAGTTATGGTAAGTTGATGATGTGGTTCTTCCTCCTTTCGGATGGTCTTACTTTTTCAGCATTTCTTGCGGCCTATGGCTTTTCAAGATTTAAATTTATAGAAGAATGGCCTATCGCAGATGAGGTGTTCAACCACTTTCCGTTTTTGCACGGTGTGGATGCGCCGATGTACTACGTAGCGTTTATGACATTTATCCTCATTTTTTCATCGGTTACTATGGTTCTTGCCGTAGATGCCGGTCATCACATGAAGAAAAATAAAGTGATCTGGTATATGTTTGCCACGATCATAGGCGGGATGATCTTTGTAGGCTCGCAAGCATGGGAGTGGACTAATTTTATACAGGGTGAGTATGGCGCTGTTGAAACCAGAGCGGGAAGAATTCTTCAATTTGTAAATACGGATGGAGAGCGCGTTTCGCTAGAAGATTTTGCCAAAAATCTGCCGTCAGAACGTTCGGTTCTTACACGCAGTGAAGCGTTGTGGTACGACAGTGAATCTAGTATACCTACCGTAAATTATAGCGAAGTCTTGGCAGGTTTTATGGAAGACAAAAATATATTGGTCCGCACAGATATAATAAATGAAAATGGAGAGAAGACCATTCTTTCTCGGGAAGAATCGATAAAAAAACTTACTGATGATGGTGCGGGAGTTGTTCAGGGTGCTAACTTAAGGCACAATGAATACGGCGCGCCGCTGTTTGCAGATTTCTTTTTCTTTATAACCGGTTTTCACGGTTTTCACGTATCTACGGGAATCTTGATAAATATTGTTATCTTTTTTAATGTTATCATAGGTACTTACGAACGTCGTGGTAGTTATGAAATGGTTGAAAAAATAGGTTTGTACTGGCACTTCGTGGATTTGGTTTGGGTGTTTGTATTCACCTTTTTCTACCTCGTATAATTTTTAAAAAACAGTTCCGCGGAAGCGGTATTTATATCTAATATAATGGCACACGACGCATCACATATAAATGAATCCAATAGTAACTCTGCCGTAAAAAGAATTTGGACTGTTTTTGTCATTCTTTCGGTAGTGACCATTGTAGAAGTAATATTTGGGATTTTAAGGCCAGAGTTTCTTGAAGTCACTTACATCGCCAGGATGAAATTGCTCAACTGGATATTCATTCTACTTACCCTCTACAAAGCGTATCTCATAACATGGGCATTTATGCACATGGAGCATGAGGCTAAAGGTTTGCGTAGGGCAGTTGTGTGGACGGCCGTTTTTCTTATCGCATATCTGGTATTCATTCTCCTTACGGAAGGTGATTATATTCACGATGTGTATACAGAAGGTTATCAAAACTGGAACTTTTAAGCATAACTTTTTTTGCTGAAGAACCATAATTACCGGTTCACTCAAAATAGCCCATGTTACTTTAAGATTTCAATCTGCTTACAACCTAACCAAAGGATTGTCAACCAAATTTTTTACAGCTTAAGCCTTTCTTGGCTTTGGTTTCTAATCTATTCGCATACCTTTGCAGAGATGAAGATTAAAAAGTTTTTTGTTTTAGCTATCCTTTTTATACTTCCGGTTGTAGCCTATTTATTTTTTGCTTCCGGAGTGCATAACTTTGCCAAACTTCCCATAGTTTCAGAAAATGTAGCCGAACTTGATTTTTCCGCGGAACACCAGTTGCAGCATAAGATCACTATACTCGGCTTTCTGGGCACAGATTTAGAAAAGGAAGGCCCCGTGCTCTTTAATTTAGACCAGAAAATCTATAAGTATTTCTATGAATTCAACGATTTTCAGTTCATATATCTAGTTCCCAAATCGGTTTCCAAAGAAAAACTTCAAGACATAAAAAGGGAATTATCCCGGGTGAGCGATTTAAAACATTGGTATTTTGTATATGCTGAAGATGAACAGATAAAGCATGTATTTAAAAGCCTCAACAGTGCGCACCGTTGGAACCAAAAAAATGGTTCTCCCTATATTTTTATTGTTGATAAAGATAGAAATTTGCGTGGGCGTGATGATGATGAAGATGTAGGTACGCTCTATGGATATAACAGTACGGATATAGCCGAGCTGGCCAATAAAATGAAAGACGACGTCAAGATCGTTCTCGCAGAATATCGCCTCGCACTCAAGAAATATAATTCATATAGACAAAAGTGAAGATGAATAAAAAACAAACGTATATAGGTATAGCGGTAATCGTATTTATATTTGGCTTAATCACCATCCCTAAGATCATCGAACGTATAAAAACAGGTAATGTAGTTGAAAATGACCGGTTAAATGTCGCCAATCTAAACGATAACGATGATATAAAAGGTGAGCTATCCTATATCAACATTAACGGTAAAGACCGCAGAGTGCCAGAATTTAAACTGGTAAATCAAAACGGAGATACCATTAACGATAAAGAGTACCGTGGAAAAGTATTTCTTGTTGAGTTCTTTTTTACCCGCTGCCCTGATATTTGTATCCCTATGAGCAAAAACCTGCTCGAGATACAGAAGGAATTTAAGGATTCAGATAAATTTGGTATTGCCAGTATAAGCATAGATCCGGAGCATGATACTCCAGAAGTCTTAAAAGCGTACGCAAAAGAATATGGCGCGATCTACCCGCACTGGAACTTTCTTACCGGTAGTAAAGATTCTATCTATACTATGGCCAATGAGAAATTCGGTCTTCTAGCACAGGCAAATCCAAATGTAAAGGATAGTTTTTTGCATTCTGGATTGTTTGCCCTTGTAGATCAAAATGGGTTTATACGCTCGCGGATGGATAACTTCGGAAACCCAAAAATCTATTATAGGGGTTTTATCCCCCGTGGAGCCGCTGAGACGGAAGATAGGGAGAGCCCAGAAATAGATATGTTAATCGAAGATATCAATAAACTTCTAAATAAGGATCAGTAATGAGCCCGGCAGTTGAAAAAGTGCGCAATTACAACCTTTGGATAATCATTTTATCTGTAGCCATTCCCGTAGTGGTAGCTTTCTTGTTTACGGTACGCCTTCCCGGTGTGGAGCGAATAGGTATTTTACCTCCTATTTATGCAGCAATTAATGCGCTTACTGCGGTGTTTTTAATAATTGCGGTTATACAGATCAAGCGGGGCAATAAGTCTGCACATGAATTATTGATGAAAGGAGCTATAGGCCTCTCTACACTTTTTTTGATACTTTATATTATATACCATATTACTTCAGATTCAACAAAGTTTGGCGATGCTAATTATGATGGTGTTGTGAGTGCCGCCGAGAGAGCGTCCATTGGTGCCTTTTCCTACGTATATTATTTTATTCTCTTAACACATATTGTACTTTCGGTAGTAGTGATTCCTTTTGTGCTTATCACTTACGTACGCGCCATTACGGGTAAGTTTGAAATGCACCGTAAAATTGCGAAAATTACATTTCCCATTTGGTTATATGTTGCCGTTACAGGCGTAGTGGTCTACATTTTGATATCTCCATACTATCCAATCTAAAGAACTGGACCTATGAAATATTTAATTTTTTCAATAGTCTTTTTATTGATCGTGCTCCCTGCAGATGCCCAGTGCGCCATGTGCCGTGCAGTATTGCAAAGTGAAACTGATAACAGTATGGCCGAGGGCGTAAATAACGGCATCATCTATTTAATGGCCATTCCCTACATTCTTGTAGGTGGCTTGATTTGGTATATTTACAAGACCCAACGCGCCAAAAAGTAACTTAAAAAATATTTTTTAACATATTTATAACTTTTTTTTTGGTAACGATTTAAGGTTAAAGAGGTCTTTTAAGTATAGCGTTTGGCGCGACAAACGGCTTTGCGTTAAAACCTTGCAAGACTATGATTACTATAAAAGAGCTGCATAAATCGTATCATATGGGATCTAATTCCCTTCATGTTCTCAAAGGGATCAATTTTACGGTGGGAGAGGGCGAACTGGTTTCCATCATGGGTTCTTCTGGCTCTGGTAAATCTACACTTCTTAATATTTTAGGTATGCTTGATGAGGCAGATTCTGGCTCATATACGCTGGATAATGTTCCCATAAAAAACCTGAATGAAAAAATCGCCGCGCAATACCGCAATAAATTTTTGGGCTTTATTTTTCAGTCCTTTAACCTCATAAATTATAAGAGCGCGCTTGATAATGTGGCAATGCCGTTATATTACCAAGGTATGAAGCGCAATGAGCGCGTAGAACGATCTATGCATTATCTGGAAAAAGTAGGTCTGGCCAATTGGGCAACTCACCTTCCCAGTGAACTCTCAGGAGGACAAAAACAGCGCGTTGCCATTGCCCGCGCCCTGGCCAGTGACCCAAAGGTTTTACTTGCCGATGAGCCTACCGGTGCGCTTGATACCAAAACCTCCCATGAAGTTATGGATCTCATTCAGGGCATTAACGACGAGGGCAAAACCATTCTTATAGTTACCCACGAAGACGACATTGCCCATATGACCAAGCGCATTGTCAACCTAAAGGACGGGGTGATCATAGATGATAAACGTGTGCAACAAGTAAGAGCGTTGGATTATGTTTGACGTAGAGCGCTGGCAGGAAATATTTGAGACCATACGCATGAATAAGCTGCGTACCTTTCTCACTGGACTTTCAGTAGCTTCTGGTATTTTTATTCTTGTAATCCTGCTGGGTTTCAGTACTGGCATTCAAAAAGGGATCAGCTCCCAATTTGAAGAGGATGCAACCAACCGTATTTCCATATTTACCGGTGTTACAACAAAAGAATATAATGGCCTTAATCCCGGGCGGCAAATTCAAATGCACCTCAATGATTATGAGGATTTAAGTAGAAAATTTGAAGATAACATTGAATATAAAACCCCCACTTTTCCTATTTGGGGAGGACAGGTAAACTACGGCAACCAGACTGGTAATTACCGCATAGAAGGCGCTTATCCCGATCAACAATTTATTGAAAATGAAAGTATGGTTGCTGGCCGTTTCCTTAATCAGACTGATGTAAGCGGAGTAGAAAAGGTAGTGGTTATAGGCAACAAAGTCAAAAACGAATTGTTTAAAGATCAAGATGCGGTAGGTAAAAGGGTTTCTATCTATGGCATTAATTTTAAAGTGGTGGGTGTCTATTCCGATCCTGGAGGAGACCGCGAAGAGTCACGTGTTTTTATCCCGCTTTCTACTGCACAGCGCTCTTTTAATGCCGGGGATACCATTAGGTCACTTGCTTACACAGTCAAGATGTCTAAGGATTTTGACGAGGCGGTGGCGCTCTCCGCTGCGATGGTAGACAATTTTGAAAAAGAAATAAAATCAAGGTACAATGTTGCTCCAGATGACCGTGGGGCGGTGCGGGTCTATGGCACCCTAGAGGAGGCAAAAAAGATCTATACACTTATTGATACCATTCGTGCTGTATTCTGGTTTGTGGGCATCGGCACCATTATCGCCGGTGTGGTAGGCGTGGGCAATATTATGCTCATCATTGTTAAAGAACGAACTAAAGAAATTGGGGTGCGTAAAGCCGTAGGTGCAACTCCATCCTCTATTATAGGCATGGTGCTGCAGGAAGCGATTTTTATTACATCAATTGCCGGTTTTTTAGGTCTTTTTCTTGGTGTGGGCCTGCTGGAAGTGATAAGTCCCATGGTAGATAGTGCCTTTATAAAATTTCCCGAAGTAGATTTCAAAACCTCCATAATCACGGTGTTTATCTTGATTTTTGCTGGGGCGGTGGCGGGTTTTATTCCGGCTAGAAGGGCTGCGCATATCAAACCCATAGACGCGCTGCGCGACGAATAAAAAAGAACAGCTAAAAGTTTAAGCCTGAAATAAATGTTTACAAGAGACCGATGGACCGAAATACTGGAAGCGCTGAACGCAAATAGGTTCAGGACGCTGCTCACGGCTTTCGGTGTGTTTTGGGGGATCATGATTTTGGTATTGCTGCTTGCCTTGACCAATGGGCTGCGCAATGGGGTGACCGCGGGTTTTGCCGGTTTTGCCACAAACTCCATGTTTATGTGGGCCCAAGGAACCTCTATGGCGTATAAAGGGCTTCCGAAAGGACGAAGTTTTGAATTCAACCTTGATGATATAAAAGTTTTAAAGGAAAAAATCCCCGCTCTAAAATATGTTTCTCCGCGCAATCAATTGGGTGGCTATAACGGCGCCAATAATGTTACAAGGAATGAAAAAACAGGCGCATTCAGTATTTATGGTGATTTCCCGGAATATATGAACCAAGAACCTATGGATCTTACCGCCGGTCGTTTCATCAGCTATTCAGATATTAACAGCAAGCGTAAAGTGGCCGTAATAGGGATTGATGTGGTAACAGGTTTGTACGATAGCGATGAGGAGCCCATGGGAAGCTATATCAAGATCAACGGGGTGAATTTTATGATTATAGGTATATTTAAAAGTACCAACTCAAACGGCGATCAGGAAGAAAGCGCAAATACCATTCATATACCTTTTACTGCATTTGCCCAGGCATTTAATACCGGCGAGGATATTGGCTATATGGCAATTACCGCAGAAGATGGCACTTCCATCACCTCATTAAAACCGCATATTATGGAACTTATGCGAACGCAGCATACCATAAACCCTGCAGATGAACGCGCCATCGGCAATTTTGACCTTTCCGAACAATTTGAAAAAGTAAATGGCCTCTTTACTATCTTAAGTTTTGTGGGCTACTTTGTGGGTGCTCTTGTACTCATGAGCGGAGTGATAGGAATCAGCAATATCATGCTCATCGTGGTTAAAGAGCGCACTAAAGAAATTGGCGTCCGTCGTGCATTGGGTGCAAGCCCCTGGAGTATCAAATCCCAAATTTTGCAGGAATCCCTTGTGCTGACAATCCTTTCCGGAATGGTAGGGATAACCGTTGCAGCGGGTATTATCTGGCTCATGAATTATATACTCAGCATTTACGGTCCCATAGAAAACTTTGTGAACCCTTCTGTAAATATAGGCGTGGTTATCGTCGCCCTGCTTATTCTGGTCGTTTCGGGAATACTTGCAGGTCTTATTCCGGCATCACGGGCAACCCAGATGAAGCCGGTAGACGCGCTTCGTATTGACTAAAGTTAACATGCAATGGAAAAGAAAGTTAAACAGAAGATAATAGACCGAAAAGTGCAATTTTAGGGCATTTAGAGCCATTTTCGGCAGAATAATTTTAAACAGAACAATCAATCCAATATTTCATCATCAAAAGATAATCTAGAATGAAAAGAACAGGAACCATTATTACCCTACTCGTTATAGTAGTGCTATTTGTAATAGGAATCTGGTATATCTATGCGAAAGATCAGCAAGATCCCGTAACCTATGCCACCGAAACGCCCACTACCGAAACCATTGTAAAACGTACCGTAGCAACCGGCAGTATCGTGCCAAGGGAAGAAATTCTCATTAAGCCCAATATTTCGGGTATTATTGGAGAAATATTGGTAGAAGCGGGCGAATTGGTAAAAGAAGGCGATCTCCTCGCTAGGATTGATGTGGTGCCTAATGTTTCCTCTTTGACCAGTGCAAAAAACAGTATCACGAGCGCCCAGACCTCGCTCGAAACTTCAAAACTGGCCTATAACAATCAGCAAAGTATTTACAACAGGCAAAAGGCACTTTTTGATAGTGGTGTACTTGCTGCGAATGATTTTGATACGGCACAACAGGCATATGACCAAGCGCTGCAAGGTTACAAACAGCAGCAAATAAGCCTACAATCGGCGCAGCAAAATTATGATATTGTAAAAACAGGTACCACCAGTGGCCTGGGCAGTGCGGCGACCACTTCTGTGCGAGCCACGATCTCTGGGATGGTACTTGAAGTGCCTGTAAAAGAAGGAAATCAGGTCATTGAAGCCAATAATTTTAATGACGGTACAACCATCGCGTCTCTGGCAAATGTAAATAATATGATTTTTGAAGGTAAGGTCGATGAAAGTGAAGTGGGCAAGATCAAAGAAGACCTTCCCCTTGAGATTACCATAGGAGCGATCGAAAATAAAAAATTTGATGCCACATTGGACTATATCGCACCAAAAGGGGTGGAAGAAAATGGAGCCATTCAGTTTGAGATCAAGGGTTCATTAGCTAAGACAGATACGACCTTTATTAGGGCGGGTCTAAGCGCAAATGCTTCAATAATACTGGCCAGGGCAGACAGCGTGCTTGCGGTGAAGGAAGCGCTTGTACAGTTTGACCCAAAAACCCAAAAGCCCTTTGTGGAAATAGAAAAAGGCGATCAGGAGTTTGTGAGAAAGGATATAGAACTTGGTGTGAGCGATGGTATTAATGTAGAGGTTAAAAGTGGCCTTTCTAAAGGTGATAAAATTAAAGTATGGAATCCCATAAAACCTGTAGTTGAGATGGGCAGCAATTAATTATGTGGTATTTAATGTAACATCTACCCTATTTTTTACACCAATAATTACAATTACCCAATAGTATGAAACATATAGTTACTTTTCTCCTTTTGGCCATTGCGGTACAAACCTCTCAGGGCCAAGATCAAAAAAAATGGACACTGCAAGAATGTCTGGAACGTGCTCTTGAAAAAAATATCCAGATCAAACAGGCGGAACTTGATGTTGAGGCTGCACAGATCGATAAAAAAGATGCTTGGGGCGCGCTTTTGCCCAATCTTAACGGAAATGTATCCAATACATGGAATACAGGTCTTACTCAGAATGTTACCACCGGCGTACTACAGAATCAGGTTACCCGTAACGTTTCCGCAGCGGCGACCGTCGGCGTCAACTTGTTTGATGGATTAAGGAACTATAGGCAGGTACAGCGTGCAAAAATAGCAAAACTGTCCGCGCAATATAGTTTGGGAAAAACGAAGGATGATGTGGGTCTACTGGTGGCAAATAATTTTTTGCAGATCATTCTCAATAAGGAAAACCTAAAAGTATTCCAAACGCAGAATCAGCTTACCCTAGAGCAGATTGACCGTACACAAGAACTTGTGAATGGTGGTGTTTTGCCCAGGGGTGACCTACTGGAAGTAAAGGCACAGAACGCAACAGAGCAACAGGACATCGTGGATGCCCAAAATCAGGTGCAGATATCTCTTATAAGTCTTGCACAGGTCCTTCTTATAGAAGACTACAAAGATTTTGATGTTGCAGATGCTGACTATGAGATCGCAGGAGAGGAAATCTTATTAAATTCGCCTTCTGAAATCATTGCGCAGGCCAAAGAAAAGCGATACGAAATCAGAATTGCTGAAGAAAATAAGAATTTGGCGGAAAAAGATGTTCAGCTCTCCCGCGGTGCAAGCATGCCCACACTTAGCGCTTTCATTAATTATAACACCAGGGAGTCAAATGCAGGAAGGTTTTCTGATGCGCGTATAGATCCAAATCAGCCTACACGGGAGATCGGTTTTGTGGAAAGTACGCAACAGGTAGTTGTAGCGCCAAACACGATAAACACCTTAGGTAATCCACTTCCATTTTTTAATCAACTTTACCTCAATGATGGTATTGGTTACGGTTTTCAATTGAACGTACCAGTTTTCAATGGCTTTCAGACCCGTAATCAGATAAACAGAAGTAAAGTGAACGTAAAACGTGCCACTTATAATCTGGAACAGGCACAGCTTGACCTAGAATCTAACGTCTACCAGGCCTACGTAGACGCCCAGGGAAGTTTAAAAGCGTATCAAGCTGCTCAAGCTGCAGCGGAATCGCAAGAACTGGCATTTGAGTACGCGCAAGAGCGCTATGATGTGGGCCTTACTAACGCCTTTGATCTGAGCCAAAGCAAACAGCGCTACGATAATGCGCGAATAGACCTAAACCGTACCAAATATGATTATATTTTTAGGTTGAAGGTATTGGAACTTTATTTTGGGGTTCCAGCAACAGAATTAAAATTCTAGTATATGAAAAGAAAGACTATCATAATCATTATCGCTGTAGTTGTCGTACTTGTTTTGATACTTGTCGGTGGAAAAAAAGCGGGCTGGTTCGGTAATTCAGGTGAATTTAAACAGGTAGAGGTGCAGCAGATTAAAAAAATGCTGCTGAAGGAAACTGTAGCCGCCACTGGAAAAATTCAGCCAGAAATCGAGGTCAAGATTTCTTCTGAAGTTTCTGGTGAGATCATAGATCTTCCCGTGGTGGAAGGGCAGCAAGTAAAAAAAGGGGATCTTTTAGTACGTATCAATCCAGATTTGATTCAATCTGCGCTTACACAATCCAGGGCCTCCATGCAGAACATCCAGGCAAACCTTGCGCAGGCCAAAGCTGGTGAGCGCAAAGCACAACTTGATTATGACCGGAGTAAGCCACTTTTTGAAAAAGGGGTGATCTCAAAATCAGATTGGGATCAGACCGTAAGCGATTATGAGATTGCCCAGGCCGCTGTAAAATCTTCTTATTACAATGTGCAAAGCGCAATGGCAAATGTGAAACAGGCAACAGACAATCTGGAGCGTACCACTATTTATGCCCCAATTACAGGAACAATATCCAGTCTGGACGTAGAGCTCGGCGAGCGCGTTGTGGGTACCGCACAAATGGCCGGTACAGAGATCATGCGCGTGGCAGACCTTAGTAATATGGAGGTAGAAGTAGATGTAAATGAAAATGACATTGTTAAGATCAACATCGGTGATTCTACAATTGTGGAGGTAGATGCTTATCTCAAAAAGGAATTTCAAGGCATTGTTACTGAAATAGCCAACTCTGCCGAAGCCGATCTTACCGCCGATCAGGTGACCAATTTTAAGGTAAAAGTGCGCATTTTAGAGCAATCCTATGCAGATTTAACCAAAGGTCAAAATAAGAGCTATTCTCCATTTAGACCGGGTATGACTGCGACCGTAGACGTGATCACGGCCAGTAAGCCAGATGTGCTGGTCGTACCCATAAGTGCCATCGTGATTAAAAATGACACGACAAGTACAAAAAAACCGGGAGCGCCCAGTGGCCCAGCTATTGCCGCAACTAGTGATAAACAGTTTGAATGTGTTTTTGTGAAACAAGGTGACGAGGCTAAGTTGAGAGTGGTCAAAACCGGAATTCAGAACAACACCTTTATAGAGATCACAGATGGACTTGCCGTAGATGAAATGGTGATTACCGGCCCTTACACCACGGTGACCAAAAACTTAAATGCGGGTGATAAGGTAGAAGTGGCTTCAAAAGACGAAGCGCTCGCCGAAAATTAAAAAACATGGCTCGGATACTCTGCCTGGAAACTACAACCACAAATTGTTCTGTTGCTTTAGTACAAGACGGTAATGTCATTGCGCTTAAGGAAGATCTGAGCAATGGGTATTCCCACGGGGAATTGCTGCATAAATACATTGCTGAAGTGCTAATACAAGGTGAATGTAAACTGGGAGACCTAGACGCCATTGCAGTGAGCAAAGGTCCTGGCTCATACACTGGGTTGCGCATAGGCGTAAGCAGCGCAAAAGGTTTATGTTTTGCCAACGACTTACCATTAATAGCTACGGAAACCCTAAAAGCCCTTGCGCAACACGTAAATCTGGAAGAAATTACTGCCATCGTTCCCATGCTTGATGCGCGCCGTATGGAAGTGTACAGCGCCGTTTTTAATGCCCGTTTTGAAAAAATAAGGCAGACAAAGGCGGAGATCATAGATGAACAATCTTTTGCTGAGTATTTAGAACAGGGGAAGATCGTTTTTATAGGTAATGGAGTTGAAAAATTTAGAGAAATTTGCAAGCATCCCAATGCACTCTTTATTTGTGACGCGCTGCCTTCGGCACGTGAAATGGCACCACTGGCAGAAAGGGCGTTTCAGGCCAAAAATATGGAAGATCTTGCCTATTTTGAGCCCTATTACCTCAAGGATTTTATGGTTACAAAGCCTAAACAGAGGGGCTAGAATGCCGTTTTCAGTAGTTTTCAGCCGTTTTTAATCGGTTATGGTAATGATGTTCCCGCTCACCGAAGTTCGGTACTCGAGTAAGGGATATTGTTTGTCTTCCGCTTTTGCGAGACCGGTATATAGATTATAGATCGTATCTTCACAAGGGCAGGTGACCTCTACACCATTCAGCTGCATTGTAGAACAGTCCTGAAGCGGGTGATTGGGATCTGCGGCCTCCCAAGCGCGTATTCCTGTACCGGTATTGATCACAAAAACGCCGCGGTTTCCGGCGTTAGCAACATAACGTGCGTTTCCGGGAAATTGTAACTGACTGTACTGCGGCAGATTGGTATTCAATGTTATTGTAAAATTTATGCTCGCCAAGTTGGGATTACGGTTGGCGACATTGTCACTGGAGCATGCGGTCAGGCAGATTGCGGTGAATATTACAAGATTTATTTTTAGCATAAAGTAAAAGCGTTGATTGTTGTCAAATTAGAATAAAATATGGTCAGCAACTATTAAATTCGTATATTAGCATATAGAAATCCCGTTCAAAAAATGGGATTTTTTATGTTTATACGCCTCAAGGGCATTTTTAAAACATTGGTATTTCAACGTAAATAAAATACGCACATTGTGCCAAAATCATAAAGTTATGAGTAAAGTATCGTACTACACCGAAGATGGATTAAAGAAATTAAGGGATGAGCTCAACCAGTTAAAAGATGTAGAGCGTCCAAAGGCTTCACAGGCAATTGGAGAGGCACGTGATAAGGGAGACCTAAGTGAAAATGCGGAATATGATGCTGCCAAAGAAGCGCAGGGCATGCTTGAGATGCGGATCTCAAAAATGGAGGAAACCTTGTCTAATGCACGCGTCATTGATGAATCTCAACTGGACAATTCAAAAGCGCTGGTGCACTCTACCGTAAAGATCAAAAATCAAATTAACGGGATGGAGATGAAATATAAACTCGTGGCCCAAAGCGAGGCCGATCTCAAAAACGGACTTATTTCTGTAGATTCTCCTATTGGAAAAGGGCTTCTTGGCAAAAAAGTTGGCGATGTTGCCGAAATACAAGCGCCCAAAGGTGTGATGAAATTTGATATCCTTGAGATAACACGTTAAAAAAATATTAAAACCGGTTAAATAGCTCAGAAAACGGTCTTTTTTACTCGAAAAACAGTCTCATTCGATTGAAAACGAATCTCGCGTTAGGGATTGAAGCGAAAATCCTTTTTGAGAGGAACGAACAAAAAGATTGCAACGGAAAGCCCGACCCGCAGGGAAACGCCCAAAAACAGCGGAAACCAGAGCAACCAAAAACCCAAAAAGAACCTTCGCGTTAGTGATTGCAGTGGAAATCCTTTTTGAGAGGAACGAGGAAAAGATTGCAACGCAAAGCCTGACCCGTAGGGAAACGCCCAAAAACAGCTAAAAAGCTCGAAAATCACCTATTTCACCTCAAAAACGACTTTTAAAACCTAAAAAATGGCTTCTATTTTCACTAAAATCATTAATGGAGAACTACCTGCGACAATCGTTTATGAAGATGATAAACATATCGCAATCTTAGATGTAAACCCAAATGCAAAGGGACACACACTTTGTATCCCAAAAAAAGAAGTAAATAAGATTTTTGATCTAGACGAACAGGAATATCTTGATCTCATGCGCTTCTCCAGAAAAGTTGCGATGGGCCTTGAAAAATCAGTAACCTGTAAACGTATTGGTCTTTCTGTGATAGGCCTTGAGGTGCCGCATGTGCACGTGCATTTAATTCCTCTTTCCACTATGGAAGACGCCCGTTTTACTTCAAAAGTGAAAGTTTCTGATGAAGAAATGCAAAAACTGGGCGAGCAAATCAAAAAAAATATAGATAACGGTATTTAGGTATAGCGAATAATCAGAAAAGCCGCTGCAATTCCTACAGCCACAATGGTAAGCATTAGGATCAGCGAGAGCGGTTTAAATTTAAAAAAGGGCTCTGGCGGTTGCGCAAGTTTTTTGTTGTATTCAAACACGCGTTCTATATCATCCGTCCACTGTGAAGGGTAGATGACCGTATCACAATTAGTGCAGTACATTGTACTTTGCACCTCGTCGGTCGAACGTTCAAAAAGCTTCGTTTTTTCATTTCTATATGAAAATAGTATGGTCAGCCCATCAGTGGAATAACACTCGGGACAATTGCTTTTTAACAGGGCTTTTTTAAATTCAATATAACTAATGGCCATTATCGATACGCTTTCTTGAGGAGGTTCTTTTATAAATGATGCTCAAGGGCATCTCTAAAAACTCAACTTTGGTTGCTAGCTTGTTCTTTTTCCCAGCTACTTCGCCGTCAAAATACTCATTTAGCGATGCTAAACTCCGTTTTTGAAGACTCGTTTCTGAAAAAAAACCCTACGCTATCATTCCAAACTAAATTAGTAGAGTGCCCTCAAAATATATGCAGTTGGGCATATTGCAAAAGTACTATGGTTTTGGCGTCTTTAATAGCTCCATCGCTTAAAAGTTGTAGCGCTTTGTCAAAAGTCAACTCATGCACTATTATATTTTCGGTCTCTTCCTGTGCACCACCGCCAGCGGAAACCTTTTGCGCGCTTGTGTAAGGAGCGGTAAAATAATGTAGTATTTCGGTCACGGCCCCGGGTGAGGAATAGGCTTCGTAGATTTTGGTCACATCCTTTTTTTGTAGGCGGTAGCCAGTTTCTTCCTCTATTTCTTTCACTATGGCCGTTTTGGGATCGTTATCATCCAGCATGCCGGCGCAGGCTTCCATTAGGAAGGCGTTTTCTGTATTTTGCATATATACGGGCATCCTGAACTGCTGGGTGAGAATCACGCTCCTGTTTTCTAAGTTATAAAGAAGTACGACCGCGCCATGACCACGATCAAAGACTTCGCGTTTTTGATGTTCCCACTCACCGTTAAGGTTTTTGTAGTCAAAACTTACTTCCTTAAGCGTATAATGGACTTTTGAGAGTATCTTTTCGGTTATGTTCTTAGGTTTATTCATCAGCTAATTTTAATGCGATTTGAAATGTTGTGCCCTTATCCTTCTCACTGCGCAGCACTTTGATCTGCCCATCGTGATATTCTTCAATAATGCGTTTTGCCAGTGATAGTCCCAGTCCCCAACCGCGTTTTTTTGTGGTGTAACCAGGTTTAAATATACTGTTGAATTTGTTTTTTGGGATTCCCTTGCCGGTATCGGTAATGCGTATTTTCGCGTAGCGCACATCGCGGGTGAGTACCAGTGTGAGTTCCCCTTTGCCGCGCATGGCATCTATAGCGTTCTTGACAAGATTCTCGACGGTCCAGGCAAAAAGCTCTGGATTTAATCTGACCAGCAAAACCCCTTGAGGCATATCTTTTTTAAAAGTTATCAGTTTTGAACTGCGCTTGGCCAGATAATCAAAGGCTTCTTCGGTTTCGGTAATGATATCTTTTTCCACAAGTATAGGCACACTTCCTATTTTAGAGAAACGATCGGTAATTATATTAAGGCGTTCTATGTCTTTGTTGATTTCAATGAGATACTCGGGATTTATATTTTCGGCTTTTAGAATTTCGGTCCAGCCAACGAGTGAAGATAAAGGTGTACCTATCTGGTGGGCGGTTTCCTTGGCCATACCAGCCCAGAGAAAGTTTTGTTCCGAAGCTTTTGAAGTCGCATAAAAAAAGTAGATGAGCGCGACAAAAAGTATGACCACGATAATGAGCGCGATGGGGAAGTATTTAAGTTGGTTTATAACTGGAGAATGCCCGTAATAGGCATATAGCAAATCGCCGTTTTCTATATCTATACGTATGGGTTCATTTTCTTCCTCCATACTGCGCAGTAGTTTGCGGTATGCTTCTTTGTTTTCAAGCACGCCCTCGGGAATATTGATGCTATTGTCCAGATTTTCATTTTCATCGGTGATGATAATTGGGATCGTGGTATTTTTAAGGTTGATGAGCGTATAGAGATTGAAATATGCATTAGAATCTGCCGCGTTGATCCCCTGTAGTGCGCGGCCCCAGATTTCCATTTTATCACGTTCGGCCTGTTTGAGCTGGCCAAAAAACAGAGACACATTCCATAAAACCAGACCGGTTATGGCAAAGGCGGCAAAAATGATGAACCAGCGAGAAAACCGCTGATCAATGTTAATACGCATGCAAGGTTTATTTGGAACCAGCAGTAGGCTAAATTTTTTCATTTTAAAGCGCTAACTACCTTTTTCGGCTCTATGAATAAAGATAAAGCAATTCCTTTACAATTATTGTATGTGCTGCGGTTTTAAGTGCGGGAGCATATGCCTATCTTTGCATAAATTAGAACAAAGCATGCGCACCATAGACCCAAAAGAGGTAAGTATAAAAGAGTTATATGGCTATCTGGCAGCCGCCGTGGGACCTAGGCCCATCGCCTTTGCGAGTACAATGGATGCCCAGGGCAGGCCTAACCTCTCACCATTTAGTTTCTTTAATCTTTTTAGTGCGAATCCACCAGTGCTTATTTTTTCCCCTCTTCGGCGCATGCACGACAACACGACCAAGCATACGCTGCAAAATGTTGAGGCGACGGGTGAAGTAGTGGTGAATATTGCGAATTATGCCATGGTGCAACAAGTGTCATTAAGCAGTACAGAATATGACGAGGGCGTTGACGAGTTTGTGAAGAGCGGACTTACAAAAACTGCTTCTATTATTGTAAAACCTTTTCGCGTCGCCGAGGCTTCCGTGCAGATAGAGTGCAAGGTGATAGAGATCAAAAAACTGGGCGATCAAGGCGGGGCAGGAAACCTCGTTATATGTGAAGTGGTAAAAATGCATATTAGTGAAGACGTGCTTGATGAACAGGGGAAAATCGATCAGCATAAGATTGATCAGGTGGCCCGTATGGGAGGAAACTGGTATTCTCGAGCTAATTTGGGTATGTTTGAAGTGCCTAAGCCGCTCAACACAAAAGGAATTGGCGTTGATGCCATGCCCGAAAATATCAAGAAAAGTGTTATTTTAACGGGCAATGACCTGGGCAAATTGGGGAACGTGGAAAACTTGCCATTAAAAGAGGAAATTGAGCAGTTTTTGAGACAAAATATAGATTTAAGAATGCTTTGTGAAGCGGGAGATGTCGACCGTATACACCGCCGAGTACAGGAACTGTTACATGAAGAAAAACCTCAGGAGGCGTGGAAGCTTTTGCTGGCGGAAAAAACAACCTAAATATAACCAAAAAGGATATAAAAGAATCACTTTTTGGTCATTTGGCCAAAATAATGAATATTAAACAATCAGATATGGAAGTACAGGGAAAGATAAAAGTAGTAGGAGAAGTGCAAACCTTTGGCACCAGCGGTTTCAGAAAACGCGAGGTTGTAATAGTGACCGAAGAGCAGTACCCACAGACCATTATGGTGGAGTTTGTACAGGATAAAACAGACCTTTTGAACAATTTCAACGTAGGTCAAGATGTAAAAATAAGCATTAACCTGCGTGGCCGTGAGTGGGCAAATCCACAAGGGGAGATTAAATACTTTAACAGTCTACAGGGCTGGAGAATTGAAAATCTGCAAACTTCGGCACCTGCTGGTAACACGCCTCCAGCACCACCGGCAGACAAGTTTGAACCCGCTTCAGACTTTGAGGATGAAGATCACGATGATCTTCCTTTTTAGATACGAGGAGAATCACATTCAAGAAGCTTTTTTGCCAATGCAAAAAAGCTTCTTTTTGGTTAAATGTTAATCCATTGCGCTTAATGAAGTATTGGATATAATGGATTTCGATCAAATCATTATAGATTACACATAAACTTCAAAAAAATCAACCAGCCATCATACTTTTAGGTACAGCAGATCCTTTTCCAGATCCTTCGCTTGCCGATCCTGACGGGTTGCTGGCTGTGGGCGCAGATCTCACAACCTCGCGATTGCTGAGCGCTTATAAGCAGGGTATTTTCCCTTGGTACAATACAGGTGAGCCTATCTTATGGTGGTCACCAGACCCGCGAATGGTGCTAAAACCGGAAGAGGTAAGGGTGACTAAATCAATGCGTAAATCCCTACGGGACGGTGGTTGGGAAGTAACGTTTAATACCCATTTTCTGGAGGTCATGTTGCATTGTAAGCGCATACCAAGGGAAGGTCAAAATGGCACGTGGATAACTAACGATATGGTCACGGCTTACTTAAAATTGCATGAACTGGGCCATGCGGAATCTGTTGAGGTTTGGCAGGATGGCACGCTCGTAGGTGGTCTTTATGGGATTAATTTAAGGGAAAACAAGGTTTTTTGCGGGGAGAGTATGTTCAGTAAAGTGAGCAATGCCAGTAAAGTCGCGCTGGTCACGCTTGCCAGAAAGCTTGAAAAAGAAAGCTATAAACTTATAGATTGCCAAGTATATACGCCACACCTAGAGCGTATGGGCGCCCATGAAATACCACGGGAAGAATTCCTAAAGCTGCTGAAAACTACAACCTAAAAAGTGTCGATATGTGCCGAAAATGCATCCGCTTTCTCCGTTTAGCGATGCGGGAGCGCATCCTGAATACGGTTTTTCTCATAAAAACATTGCTCAAAACGTACGCAATGCCTCCAGCGAAAGTGGTTAAATGATTATTTTGAGATTTATGGGCATGGTTTTTAAAGTGCTGATGGCTTTCTTATAATGCTTGATTTTTATACTTCCGCATAGCGGAAACAATCTAGCTCATGATCATTCACCAGCCCCGTGGCCTGCATAAACGCGTAGGCCACCGTAGGTCCCATAAATTTAAAACCGCGCTTTTTAAGATCTTTGCTCAGCGCCTCGCTTTCGGGTGTAATAGCAGGCGCGTTTTTATAATTCTTTACTTCATGCTGCTGCGCTTTACCATCAACAAAATCCCATACATAATCTGAAAAACTGCCAAATTCTTCCTGAATTTTTATAAAAGCCTGTGCATTGGTAATAGCGGATTGCACTTTTAATTTATGCCGGATTATACCTTCGTTCTGCAATAACTCATCAATCTTTTTATCGTCATAGTCAGCAATCTTTCGGTAATCAAAAGTATCAAACGCGTCCCGGAAATTTTCGCGTTTGCGCAAAATCGTTATCCAGCTCAAACCAGCCTGAAAGCTCTCTAAAACGATAAATTCAAAAAAAATACGGTCATTAGTTACCGGCACGCCCCATTCAGTGTCATGGTAGGTTTCATAAATTGGGACGCCTAGGCACCATCCACATTTGTGTTGGCTCATATTTAACAGATTTAAGCTTTAAAGATATTATTTTTGAAGCAAATTAGTCATCCAGAAAAAAGTGAATTACAAAGTCAGCAGTATTATGCAACATATCTCTGTGGCAGAAAAAGAAGAGTTAGTTAATGAAGCACTTAAAAACGGTATTTCTTACGCTGAATACCGCACCTTGGTAGCAAGCCATACAGCCTCTTTTACCAGCACGGGCCACACACAGACCGAGGCACTCTCTAAATATACCGAACTTAACGATCGCAGGATGCGTCGCTGGGACAAACTTTCTAAGCTCACTGCGTCGCAGATTGAATCCATAAAAAAACTGAAGCTCAACGTAAACTGGCTCGTACTTACCGAAAGCTGGTGCGGTGATGCGGCGCATACTATGCCCATAATGAATAAAATCGCCGAGCAGAACGACAATATTAATTTTTCCATCGTTTTGAGGGATGATCACCCGCAGCTTATGGACGCTTTTCTAACCAATAACAGTAAGTCGATCCCTAAACTTATAGCGCAAGATGCAGCTAGCGGAATGGTGCTATATACTTGGGGGCCACGGCCAGTGCCAGCAGCTGCGATGGTGGTAGAATTTAAAAAATCATATGGCACCCTGCCTCCAGAATTCAAGGAAGATTTACAGCTCTGGTACAATAAAGATAAAGGCCTCGCCACCTCGCACGAACTTATCAAGCAACTAGCTGAAATTAGTTAGATTTTGGGTGGTTTTGACCCATTTATCATGAAATCTACCCATTTTCCTGAGAGGAAACCCTAATCCTTTGACGTATTTAAAGCATTTAAAATTTCTCAATCTTAGTCCAAGCCGTATCTTTAACACAAACAACTAAAAACAAGATACCTTGACTAAAGATTTTTTTGGTACTACTAAAGATGGGCAGGAAGTCTATCGCTTCTGTCTCACTTCAAAAAAAGGTATGGAAGTCTACGTGCTCAACTACGGCGCGACAATTCAAAAATTACTGATCCCACAAGAAAACGGCGAATTCATAGATTGTGTGCTTGGATTCAATGAGCTCGCGCAATACGAGGCTAAAAATCCTTTTTTTGGCTGTATTGTGGGCAGAAATGCGAACCGCATTGCAAAGTCAGAGATTTTTATAGACGGCGAAAAAATCCAGCTGACGTCAAATGAAGGCGAGGCGCAGCTGCATGGCGGCTTGGTAGGTTTTGGTAAGAAAAACTGGGATTTTGAGGTGGAAAATGAAAAATTAATTCTCACTTATATCAGCCCGAATGGGGAAGAGGGCTACCCCGGAAACCTACAGGTTAAAGTCAGTTTTGAATGGCAGGAAGACACACTCGTTTTCAACCATCAAGCGGTGACCGATAAAAAAACGGTCGTTAACCTTACCCGTCATGAGTATTTTAATCTTTCGGAAGATAAAAACATTCTGGGACATAAATTAATGATAAAGGCCAATGAATATCTTCCAAAAAAGCAGTGCGGTATTCCTACCGGCGAATTAAAACCAGTGGAAAAAACGGTCATGGACTTCCGAAAATCGGCTGTTTTGGGTGATAAACTGGCACATATTGAAGGTGGTTTTGACCATAATTATGTGCTCAACGAGAGAAATTCAGAAGATCCCGCGGCGGTGTTGATTTCGCCGCAAGGCAATATAACCCTTCGTTTGTTTTGCACACAGCCGGGGCTGCAGTTCTTTAGCGCGGCAGACATTGGTGAGTGGCGTGGCAAGTACAGTATTATTGGTGCAAAAGCGCCGGCACTTTGCCTAGAGGCACAGCATTTTCCCGATACGCCGCACCACGACCATTTTCCCAGCACTATTCTTGCGCCAGGGGAAATTTATGAGCAGGAGATGAAATATCAATTTGAGATCTAGCAAACATGAGCAAAAAGTACGTCATCGCTTTTGACCAAGGTACCACAACTACAAGCGCAATCCTTTTTAATATCCAAGGGGAAATCGTACACATGGCCAAAAAAAAATTAAAGCAGTATTACCCACAACCGGGCTGGGTAGAGCATGATGCCGTGCAGATTTATGAAGATCAGAAGCAGGTTTTTGAAGAAGTGATGGCAAAGGTAGATGGCGCTATCACGGAAATTGCTTGCATAGGGATCGCTAATCAGCGCGAGACCGTAGTGGTCTGGAACAAAATGACCGGCGAGCCCATTTACAAAGCCATCTGCTGGCTCGATAAACGTACAGAAGGCATGTGCGCCGGGCTACGGGAACGCGGTTTGCAACGTGAAATTGCGAAAAAAACAGGTCTTATTATAGATAGTTATTTTTCGGCAACAAAAGTAAAATGGATTCTGGACAACGTGGAAGGCGCACGGGAACAAGCTGAAAACGGCGAACTTCTTTTTGGAACCGTCGACAGTTGGCTGATTTATAAATTCACCGGAAATCACTTCACAGATCATACGAATGCGAGCCGCACAATGCTCTATAACATTAATGCTCTTGCATGGGACAACGAATTGCTGGAAGAGTTCGACATTCCCGCTTCCATGTTGCCCGAAGTAAAAGAATCGTCTTCAGATTTTGGCAGTATTTCTTATAAGGAGCATCATATTCCCATTTATGGTGTGGCCGGCGATCAGCAAGCATCACTGTTTGGACAAGGAGGGCATAAATCAGGAATGGCCAAAAATACATACGGCACTGGCTGTTTTATGTTGCTTAATACCGGTAAAAAACCCTATTTATCACAAAACGGACTAGTAACTACATTGTGTTGTACGCTAGAAGGGGAAAAAATTAAATATGCCCTGGAAGGAAGCGTTTTTGTAGGTGGTGCGAGTATGGAGTGGTTGCGCGACAGTCTAGGTCTTATAGAAGACGTGGCAGAAACAGGGAATATATGCCTTGAGACAAGACCTCTTAAGGATCTGTATTTTGTCCCGGCTTTTACCGGACTGGGCGCGCCGATCTGGGATGCCAGCGCTAAGGGAACAATACAGGGCCTTACTTTTAACACCGGTAAAAACGAGATCATAAAAGCCACGGTAGAAGCCATGGCCTATCAAGTAAAAGATGTGATCAGCGCAATGATTGAAGATAGCGGCAAGCAGATGAAAGTGCTAAAAGTGGATGGAGGGGCGAGTGCAAATGATTACCTGATGCAGTTTCAGGCAGATATTCTGGATGCGCAGGTAGACCGCCCACAAATGCTGGAGGTCACTGCGCTGGGAGTTGCTTTTTTGGCCGGGATCAAAGCTGGTTTATGGACCAAAAAGGAAATCTCTAGAATCAGGCAGGTAGATCGCATTTTTGAACCACAATTGAGTCCGCACGAGCGCAAGGAAAAAATTCATGGTTGGGATCTGGCCGTTTTGCGCACGCGTTCCGGCTACGCCGAAAATCTTGAAAAAGAAGAATCCCCGTTGCGTTTCAGCATTATGGACAGGGAGCGTTATTTGGATAAGGCCAAGTCGACAAAGTTTGACCTAGTGATAATAGGAGGAGGGGTGACCGGTGCAGGTATCGCGCTAGATGCGGTATCGCGTGGACTAAACGTGTGCGTGGTAGAAAAGAACGATTTTGCCTCTGGCACCAGCAATAAATCCACAAAGCTTGTACATGGTGGCTTGCGGTATCTTAAACAGATGGAAATAGGCCTTGTCAAAGAATCAGGGACAGAACGTGCCATTGTACATAAAATCGCCCCGCATCTCGTTGTACCCGAAAAAATGCTACTTCCACTCATAGAAGGCGGACAATATGGGAAAATATTGACTTCCATAGGGCTAAAAGTATATGATTTACTAGCCAACGTGGAAGAAAAAGATAAACGCAAAATGCTGGATAAAGACCAGACTTTGAAGCTTGAACCCTTACTTGATGCTGAACATTTGCTTGGTGGTGGCTATTATGCCGAATACCGTACCGATGATGCGCGCCTTACCATAGAACTACTTAAAAAGGCGGCAGGTTTTGGGGCCATATGTCTCAATTATTGTGAGATGGAAGCTTTTATTTACGATTATAAAGGCAAGGTAACTGCATTGAAATGTAAAGATCATAATACAGATCAAACCTTTGAGATTGAGTCCCAAACCTTTGTTTCGGCGGCCGGGCCGTGGGTAGATCAAGTCCGTAAAAAAGATAAGAGCATGAACAATAAGCACCTACACCTCACCAAAGGAGTGCATATTGTTTTTCCGAAAGAAAAATTACCGGTAGGGCAATCTCTTTATTTTGATGTCCCAGATGGCCGGATGATCTTTGCCATTCCGCGCGGGCGCATCACCTATGTGGGCACTACGGATACTGACTATAATGGTGATCTGGATCACGTGGTTGCCACTGAAGCCGATGCGCAGTATTTGCTTGATGCGATAAACAACACTTTTCCAAATATTCACCTTACAGTCGCCGATATTGAATCAAACTGGGCAGGATTGCGACCCTTAATTCATGAAGAGGAAAAAGACCCTTCTGAGCTATCACGAAAAGATGAGACTTTTGTAAGTGAAAGCGGTCTTATTTCCATCGCTGGTGGAAAGTTGACCGGCTACCGAAAGATGGCCGAGCGTGTTAATGAAACCGTCATCAAACAATTGCAAAAAAAGAATGCTAAAAAGTTTGATTCCCCGCGGACTGAACATATTGCCCTTACTTCGCACCATTTGCGAAATACCAAAGAGGTGGCACTTTATCAAAATCAGCTAGAACTGGAATTTGAGGAGCTACAGATAAAGAATGCACCTTATCTGGCCTGGTATTTTACGGCGACGTATGGCAAACAGACCGATATTATTAAAAAGAAAATCAATTTCTTTCTTAACCCAGACGTTCAGGAACGTTTGGTGCGCGCTGAACTCTGGTACAGCATCCACTATGAAATGACCAATAGCCTAGCCGATTTTTTTGTGCGGCGCACCGGGAGACTTTATTTTGATGTAGAAAGTGTTGCCAAAAACCGAAAGCTGGTTCTTCAGGATTTTATAAATTATCTGGACTGGGATGAAAAACGAGTTATTTTTGAAAATAAAAAATTGGATCAGCTTATCTACGACGCCACCCATTTTTATGAAAAAGAGGTTTAAAAGCAATGATTTACATTTAAAATACATGCTTTTAGCGATTAAAAGCTATTTTTACGTTTAACCCAATAAAATTGAACACAATGGATAAAGGTTTCCTCATTGATATGGATGGCGTTATTTACAGTGGTAATGACCTCATTCCAGGCGCAGATACTTTCATTGATCAGCTTCAGAAAAAAGAAATTCCTTTTTTGTTCATGACCAATAATAGTCAGCGCAGTCCAATAGATGTGGTCAATAAACTGCGGCCCATGGGCATTAAGGTTACCGAAGAAAATGTGTATACGAGTGCCATGGCAACGGCTTGGTTTTTAAGTTTCACACATCCCAATGGAACTGCTTATGTACTGGGTGAGGGCGGGCTGATATCTAGTTTGCATAACAACGGGTATTCGCTCGTCACTCAGGATCCTGATTATGTGGTCATCGGTGAAGGCCGCAATTTCACTTTGGAAATGGCCGATAGAGCGGTAGATATGGTTCTGGGCGGAGCCAAATTGATCGCCACAAACCTTGATCCTTCACCCAAAAAAATTGGTTGGTCAAACCTGGGGATCAAGGCGATCGTTAAAATGATCGAGGAAGCGACCGGAAGACGGGCATTTTCGGTAGGAAAACCCAGTCCAGTGATGATGCGCGCCGCACGTAAAAAATTAGGACTTACCACAGACCAGACCATTGTCATTGGTGATACTATGGATACTGATATATTAGGATCTATACAAATGGGTTACAAAACGATATTGACATTATCGGGTGTTTCTAAACGGGAACATTTGGGGGATTATGCCTTTGCTCCAGATATGATTATCGATTCATTAAAAGATTTTGATCTCGACAAGGCATTGGAGAAACTTTCTGAGTAGGGGAAATTATAAAAGATCAAAGAGGAGATATAACACATAAGGACGCTGCACAGTACTGACTTCTGGAATAATTTGTAATTTTAATTATATGAAATGGAATGAATATATTGTTGAGGATCAAGCGGTGCTTTTGGATAAACCAACCATAAAAGGTACACGTCTTTCTGTTGAACATATTATTGGCCTTTTGGCTGAAGGATGGTCTGAAGAACAAATAATAGAAAACTATCCCAGACTTTCCCGCGAAGCTTTACAGGCAGTTTTCTTGTATGTTCAGGATTGTCTAAAAGATGGGCTCTTGCATACTAATATTTAAAAATTCGGAATTATTGAAATTTTTGGCTAATGAAAATGTTCCTTTATCTAGTATTAAATACTTGAAATCTGCTGGTTTTGATATTAAATCCATTGGCCTTGATAATCAAGGTATTTCAGATGAAGAAGTAATGAATATAGCCATAAATGAAAGCCGCACAATAATCACTTAAGATAGCGATTATGGGGAACTGATTTTCAAATATAATTTCAAGCCTTCTGCGGGGGTGATTTTCATCAGAAATCAACCTAAGCATCCTTTAGAAACAGTTCAGATTATAGAATATTTAATTGGTCGTAATATTTCTTTTTCTAATTCTTTAACGGTTATAAATGCGAAGTTTATACGTCATAGAAAGTATTGATTTAAAAATGAAGGTTCCATCCTCCCGAGGATTTAGTTCTTCGAGGTGGTTAATTTGATAATTATTTAAAAACATATAAAACAAGTGAAGATACTAGTAACAGGAGGCCTGGGATTTATAGGCTCACATACCGTTGTTGAATTGCAAAACAAAGGTTTTGAAGTAGTCATTATTGATAACCTTTCTAATTCTTCTAGGGAGGTGCTGGATGGCATCACCAAAATCACCGGAAAAAAATCGGAATTTATCAAAATGGACCTCCGTGATAAAGCGGATGTGATCGATTTTTTCAAAACACACAAAGAGGTGTCTGGCGTGATCCATTTTGCAGCATCCAAGGCCGTTGGAGAAAGTGTAGAAAAACCACTTTTATATTATGAAAACAACCTTGGAACGCTGGTTTATATCCTTCAAGAACTTTTAAAAAAGGGAGAAAGTCACTTCATTTTTAGTTCGTCGTGCACCGTTTACGGTCAGGCCGATGAACTCCCGATCACCGAAAGCGCGCCCGTAAAATCTGCAGAATCCCCTTATGGAAATACCAAGCAGATAGGCGAGGAGATAATTCGTGATACCTGCAAGGTGAAAAAAGAACTGCAGGCCATTGCGCTGCGTTACTTTAATCCCGTAGGCGCACATGCTAGCGGAGAGATCGGCGAACTGCCACTGGGCGTGCCCCAGAATCTGATTCCCTATATTACGCAGACTGCAATGGGGATGCGCGATCAACTTTCGGTTTACGGTGATGATTACCCTACTAAAGATGGTACCGCAGTTCGCGATTATATTCACGTGGTCGATCTTGCCAAAGCACATGTGATCGCGTTACAGCGACTCATCGATAAGAAGAACGAATCCAATTATGAGGTGTTCAATATTGGTACCGGGACTGGTAGTTCTGTGCTTGAGGTGATTGAGTCTTTTGAAAAAGTCACTGGGAAAAAACTAAAATACAAAATAGTGGGTCGCCGCGAAGGTGATGTTGTGGCTGCTTACGCAGATACAACAAAAGCTAACGAAGAATTAGGCTGGAAAGCCGAAAAAACCCTTGATGAAGCATTGGACTCTGCCTGGAAATGGGAACAGAAGGTGAGGGGATAGTGAGAAGTTGCAAGTTTCAGGTTTAATGTTGCAGGGTTAAAGTTATGGGTTTTACCTGCAAGGCGATGTGCTGAGCTTGTCGAAGTATGTCACTGACGTTAGGAAGCCTCCTTGTAGGTCTAATCTAATTTATTTTTAAGTTTTCTTCCTTTAAAATTGTTTGGTTTTTATACTCATGAATAACTTTAATCTAATCTCTTAATTAAAATGCTTACAGCTGTCAATCCTAAATTGCCGATGCGAGACAAGGCGATTACGCGAAATTATTATTTCAAACTGGGTTTTCAGGAATTGGGTGCAACAGATTTTGATGGCTATCTAATGCTTGAAAAAGACAATGTACAAATTCATTTTTTTGAATTTAAAGACCTTGACCCGAATGAGAATTATGGGCAGATTTATATACGTACGGATGCTATAGAAGCTTTGTACAAAAGAATGTTAGCGCAAAAAATAAAAATCCATCCCAACGGACATTTGCAAATTAAACCGTGGGGACAAAAAGAATTTTCATTACTTGATCCCGATCATAATTTGCTGACTTTCGGTCAAGAATCTTGAACATAAAGAGTTTTACGCCATAATGGTCTACTACCATAATATCTTAAAAAGACTATCTGTTTGGGTTTATTCTGTAGATCGCTGTTTGAGATATTTCCTTTTAAAGAGTAGAATGAGTTTGCTGGAATACTATTAAAATAGATTTGGGCGTTACCCTAAAGGGTCGGGCTTTTCATTTCAATCTTTTTGCTCGTTCCTCACAAAAAGGATTTTCACTGCAATCCCTAACGCAAAGTCGGTTCTTTCAGAGCGATTTCAATTACATAATCTATTTTGGTAATCTAAATTCAAGTCATATATAGAAAGGTGGTATGCATGCCTAAAGCGCCCAATGTATAAGAATGAATCGTCTTTTAAATGCGCATCGTAAGTTCCAAAACGGCTCTGAGAGAGACGCTTTCAAAACGAGCGGAGCAATAGCAATTGGTTTTTCTGGTTAAATTTCTTTTTGTATAAATAAACCTATTTTCCCTCAGCATAATGCTTTTTCGGCAATTGCCTCAATGTTTCCGCGGCCATTTCGGCGGTGATATCACGTTGCGGGGTGGCAAACATTTCATAACCTACCATAAATTTCTTTACTGTCGCAGAGCGTAACAAAGGAGGATAAAAAGACATGTGAAAATGCCATTCGGCACGTTCCTGCCCATCTGTAGGCGATTGATGGATTCCGGCAGAATAGGGAAAAGAAATCTTGAACAGATTATCATACATTGTTGTCAACGCCTTGATGATCTTTGCATAATCCTTTGTTTCGGCATCGCTGAGGCTTAAAATATTGGCATGCTGGGTACGCGGGATGATCATCGCTTCGTAAGGCCAGACTGCCCAGTAGGGAATAAGTGCTACAAAATATTCGGTCTCGATAAGAATGCGCTCCTGCAGTTCAAGTTCTTGTTTGAGGTAATCGCCCACGAGACTGCTGCCGTTGTCATCCCAATATTCCTTCTGTTTTTTGTTCTTTTTCTGTACTTCTTGAGGAATACTGCGCTGGGCCCAGATCTGCCCATGTGGGTGTGGATTGCTGCAGCCCATCATCGCACCTTTGTTCTCAAAAATCTGCACATGGTTGATGTCATCGCGACCGCCAAGATCCTTAAATTCCTTTTGCCAGAGTTCTACTACTTTAGTAATGTCAGATTCTTCCATAACCGGTAATGTTTGGGAATGATCTGGCGAAAAGCAAAGCACGCGACAAGTGCCAGATTCGGTTTCGGCCATTAGGAGTCCGTCGTTGAACTTTTCAAAAGGGACGTCTTTTTTTAAAGCGGCAAAGTCGTTTGTAAAAGCATAAGGCTCGGTATATTCCGGATTATGCTCGCCACCGGCACGCTCGTTGCCCGGACACAAGTAGCAAGTAGGATTGTAGTTGGGACGGTTTTCCACAATGATATCTTCCTCTTTCCCCTGCCATGGTCTTTTGGCTCGGTGTGGGGAAACGAGAATCCATTCCCCAGTAAGAATATTGTATCTACGGTGTGAATTATCGCTAAAATCGATCATTTTTATAGTTTTAAAGGTTGTTTTCTACTGCGCTGGTTCCATTTGCCGGTACGGTGGTAAATGCGGTCAATTCGATATTGAATTTATCAAAATAAGCTTTGGAGACTTTTTCTACATAATCTTTAATGGCGTCTTCATGAATCAGGTTTATGGTGCAGCCTCCAAAACCGCCTCCCATCATACGGCAGCCCAGGATCTGCTCGTTTGATCGTGAAAATTCAGTGAGAAAATCCAGTTCCTTACAGCTTACTTCATAATTATGCTGCAAACCCTCGTGCGAGGAATACATTAACTGGCCAAAAGTAACCAGATCATCTGCCTTTAAAGCTTCTGCTGCCTGCTGAACGCGCTCATTTTCATGCAAGATGTAGGCGCAACGTTTGTAGATTACGGGATCCAACTCTTGTTTACATTGTTTCAGTTGATCAAGGCTCACATCGCGCAGGGATTCTATATTTTCAAAGCGTTGCTGAAGCACTGCGATGCCCTGCTCACATTCCTGCCGGCGCACATTATACTCACTGCTGGCTAGGTTGTGGGATACATTTGTGTTGAGCAATAATAATTTATACGGTTCTATATGAAAGGGGAGCAGTTCATAAGTTAGGTCCTGGCAATCCAATTTAATCACGTGGCCGTCCTTGCTCATAACAGAAGCAAACTGATCCATAATCCCACATTTTGTGCCTACATAATTATGTTCGGCTTTCTGGGAAAGTTTAACGATATCCAGTTTTTCCAATTTCAGGTCAAAAAGTTGGTTGAGGCCATAAGCGAGACCACATTCCAGCGCAGCGGAAGAGCTGATGCCCGCGCCCACTGGTAAATCGCTCACCATAATACAATCAAAACCGTTTAATATTTTACCCAGTTTTTTAATTTCCTCTATCACACCAATGATATAAAGCGTCCACTCAGCGCCGTCCAGATTCGGTTTGTTGAGGTCAAAGCTTACAGACGTATCATAATTGAGGCTGGTGACGTTACATTGGCTGGCAGAACCATTTGCCTTTAAGTAAAAAGTGATCTTTTTATCTATCGCCGTGGGCATCACAAAGCCGTTGTTATAATCAGTATGCTCACCGATGAGATTTACACGCCCCGGCGAATTAATGACTACTTTCGCCTTAAAATTGGCTAATTTAGCCTGTTTTTCGGCAGTTGTGAGTACAGATTTTGTTTCGTTCAATGTGTTGGTTTTGGGATTTGGTTGTTTTGGCTAAAATTCGTTTAAATTTAAGCAAATTATTAAACGTACAAGATACGTTTAATATGAAAAGACAAATAGGCTATCTTACGGGAAGCTTTTTCTGTAGGTTTAGAACAGAATTAAAATGATGACCTGAAAAGATCAGAACCTGCCCGCCGGTAAAATCCAATGTCCGGCTCCACTTTATTTTTAAATTATAAGCAATGGTTTTAAAACAGCAGCAAGAATGGTATGAACACCAGCAAAAAATGCACGTTGCGGTAGATTGTATCATTTTTGGCTTTTCCGAAGGTGAATTGAAACTGCTTGTCTTTAAGCGAAAAGTAGAGCCGCTAAGCGGAAAATGGTCTTTGATAGGCAGTTTTGTAAAGAGCAATGAAGATGTAAAAAGCGCAGCCGGAAGGGTGCTTAATGAACTCACGGGTCTTGAGAATGTATTTTTAAAGGAACTTAAATGTTATAGTGCCGTGGAGCGTGACCCTGGGCAGCGTTGTATCTCTATTGCCCATTATGCGCTCATAGATGCCCAAGACCATAATAAACAGATCGTGACAGATCATGATGCACATTGGTTTACTATAAATGAACTCCCCCCGCTAGTGCTTGATCACACGACTATGGCACTTGAGGCCCTTGAAGCGCTCAAAGTAGAGGCACGCTACCAGCCCATTGGGTTTGAACTGCTGCCCGAACGCTTTACCATGCCTCAATTACAGTCGCTTTATGAGGCGATTTATGGAAAACCTTTAGATTCACGAAATTTTAGAAAAAAGGTTAATTCTTTTAATGTTCTCTTAAAAACAAGTGAGAAAGATTACAGGAGCTCAAAGAAGGGGGCTTATCTTTACCGCTTTGATGAGGTGCGATATAATCAACTCGTAGCTTCAGGATATGATTTTGTGCTGTAATCAATTATGGCAGGTAAATTTTTAATATATTGATCTGATTTTCAAAGATCAACTTTTCAGCGAATTTTTTAGCGTAACGCTTAACAAATCAAACTTATGGCAATTTTTTCCTTTTTGGCATTTACCATTCTGGTGGCCGTGATCGCATGGTGGTCTGTGCGCACTACAGATGAAACCTCTTCAGATGGTTATTTTCTGGGCGGTCGCAGTCTCACCGCTGTGGTCATTGCGGGCTCTTTATTACTCACAAACCTCTCTACCGAACAGATCGTGGGCCTCAATGGCCAAGCTTATGATGAGGGTTTGCCGGTTATGGCGTGGGAAACCCTGGCGGCGATCGCTATGGTAATTACGGCAATTTTTCTTTTGCCCCGCTATCTAAAGGGCGGGTTAACTACCGTGCCACAGTTTCTTGAACGCCGTTATGATACAATGACCAAAGCAATGACCTCTGCTTTGTTTTTATCTGGATACGCAATCGTTTTATTGCCTATTGTACTATACTCAGGTTCATTAGCCATTGTAACCATGTTTGATGTACCGGCAAAATTCGGTATCAGCGAGACCACCGCACTTTGGGTCTGTGTGTGGGGTATAGGTATTATAGGATCTATCTACGCAATTTTTGGTGGACTCAAAGCCGTTGCGGTATCAGATACCATTAATGCCGTTGGTCTTATCATTGGTGGTCTCATGATTCCTGTTTTTGGGCTTCTTGCTGTGGGCGATGGTAACATTATAGATGGTATAGATATACTCATGAAGGAAAATCCAGAAAAATTTGTAGCGATGGGCGGGCCCGATTCCACCGTTCCATTTTCTACCATTTTTACCGGTATGATGCTTGTACAGCTTTTTTATTGGGGAACCAATCAAGCGATTATTCAACGGGCGCTGGCTGCAAAGAATTTGAAGGAAGGTCAAAAAGGGATTCTTCTGGGCGCATTTATCAAGGTTTTGGGGCCATTAATGGTGGTTTTACCGGGTATTATCGCCTATCACATTTTTGAAGGAAAACTCGAAAACGCAGATCAAGCCTATCCTGCGCTTGTACGGGAAGTGCTGCCCTTATCGCTGGTAGGATTCTTTGCTGCGGTTCTTTTTGGAGCGATTTTGAGTTCGTTTAACAGTGCGCTCAATAGTTCGGTAACGCTTTACGGTGTTGACATCTACAAACAATATATAAACAAAGAGGCTTCGGAAAGAAAGATCGTAAAAGCGGGCAAGACTTTTGGTATAGGACTGGCTCTTATTTCCATGATTGTTGCGCCCTTTATAGCTAACGCTTCCAAAGGACTTTTTGGCTACCTGCAGGAAGTAAACGGCTGTTACAGTATTCCTATTTTAACGATTGTCGTTGTGGGCTACACCACCAAACGCGTGCCAGCGATCGCAGCAAAAATAGGTATGATCTCGGGCGTGGTCCTTTACAGTATCAGTCAGTTTATTCTGAAACCCTATATAGTTGGTGAAGAAAATTACCCGCATTATTTGCACGTTATGGCAATTCTGTTTGTTCTGAATATTATTATCATGCTGGTAATAGGTAAATTTTATCCCCGCGATGAAGATTACGAACTACAATATACCAATGAAGTGGATATAACCCCTTGGAAATATGTAAAGCAAGTGGGCATTGCAATCTGTCTGATTGTTGTGGGTGTATATATTTACTTTAAGTAAAAGAATAGAGAATGGAGATGATAGATGAGAGATGAGAGAGTTTAGAGAAGAGAGACGTGGGATTACGCATGGAGGTGTTTACTCCCAATGAACATATTGAGCGTTTTTTACTGCATTTTAAGTCCTGCTTCTTAAACGACTTATGCGATTTATTTCATAGAATAAGGTGGAACCAGATAAAAACGTCTTAAAAGCCAGAAAAACGCCCCTGAAATCTTGATTTCAGGGGCGTTTTTTGATTGAAAAGTATGCGTTATAAGACGAATTGAGACCTACAAGGATCGCTCGTGCCTTGCTCATACCTCTGCAGGTCCAACACACTCAACTTGCAACTTTCAACAAGCAACCTTTAACCTGAAACCCTAATCAATGATTTTCCTTCAACCTTCAACCAGCAACTATAAACATTAGTCAATGATTTTTTCCTCATCGCTATCAGGGTCAATAATGTCTATGCTCGGTTCCTTAAACTCTTTCTTATTGGCAATATTTCGCTCTAGCGAGAGTAATAAAGAAGGTAGTAAAAGTAGGTTTGCAAACATGGCAAACATTAATGTGGCTGAAACCAGACCGCCCATGGCAATCGTTCCACCAAAACTGCTCACCATAAATACTGAAAAGCCAAAAAACAGCACAATAGAAGTGTAGAACATGCTCAGCCCCGTTTCCCGAACAGAAGCATAGACCGATGTTTTTATTTTCCAGCCGGTTTTCTTCAGTTCCTGGCGGTATTTAGCCAAAAAGTGAATGGTGTCATCTACCGAAATCCCAAATGCAATGCTGAAAACCAAAATAGTTGAAGGTTTTATAGGTACGCCTAGAAAGCCCATGAGTCCGGCGGTAATGACAAGAGGCAATAAATTGGGGATTAATGAGATCAGAATCATCTTAAACGACCGAAACATCCAGGCCATAAAAAGTGCGATGAGCAGGATGGCGAGCGAGAGGCTGATCATCAGGTTAGTAACCAGATAATCTGTACCTTTCTGAAAAACCAGGGCTTTTCCAGTTAGGGTAATTTTATAGTTTTCTTTAGGAAAAAGGGCATTAATCTTTGTATTTAGGTTATTTTCTACCTTTTCCATGCGATCTGTGCCTATATCCTGCATAAAAGTGGTCATGCGCGCATACTGGCCGGTACTATCTACGTAGCTATCCATAAGGCCAGCTTTACTTTCAAAACTGCTTGCGTAGGGCAAAATAAAATTACGCTCGTTAGAAGTAGGGATCTGGTAATATTTTGGCGAACCGTTATAAAAAGCCTGTTTGCTATATTTTACCAAATTTACGATTGATATTGGTTTAGAGAGTTCAGGGATTTCAGAAATGGTCTGGCTCAATTCATCCATGCGTTTAAGGGTGGGTAATTTGAGCACGCCTTTTGGTCTTTTGGTATCTATCAATATTTCCAAAGGCATAATTCCTTCAAACTGGTTTTCAAAAAACTTGATGTCACCATAAAATGTGGTGTTTTTCGGCATATCTTCCAATAAACTACCGGAAACACGGATCTGTGACATACCTATCATGCTTATAATTAATAAACCTAGAGACACGACATAAATTGTAATGCGGCGGTTGCGCACCATATTTTCCATCCAGTTGACAAAGCTTTCTATCCACGATTTGCCCAAGTGCTTGAGATGGCGCTCCTTTGGCGGTGTCATATAGCTATACATTATTGGAATGATGAGTAGGCTCAATAGAAAAATTGCCATGATGTTTATGGAGGCTACGACACCGAATTCCTTCAGCAGCGAACTTTTAGTAAATATAAATGTCGCAAAACCTGAAGCGGTAGTGACATTGGTCATCAATGTGGCGTTGCCCACCTTGGTGATCACGCGCTGCAGCGCTTTGACCTGGTTGCCGTGTTTCTTATATTCCTGCTGGTATTTATTGATGAGGAAAATACAGTTGGGAATGCCTATCACAATAATGAGTGGTGGGATAAGTGCGGTGAGCACAGTAATTTCATAACCCAAAAGCCCTAAGAATCCAAAAGCCCACATCACACCGATCATTACGGTAAGCATGGCGATCAAAGTTGCCCGGTAAGATCGAAAAAAGAAAAAGAAAATGAGCGACGTCACAAGGAGCGCGCCGCCTACAAAGATCCCTATTTCATCTATGATGTTCTTACTATTAAGCGTGCGGATGTATGGCATACCGCTCGCCCTAACGTTTACCCCGGTAGCGGCTTCAAAATTTTCTATTAAAGGGATGAGGTGATCTAGGATGAATGTCTTTCGCGCAGGCGTATTTACAATATCTTTTTTGAGGTAAATGGCACTGCGTACCGCGCCAGATTTCTTATTGTAAATGAGGCCTTCGTAAAATGGCAAACTATCAAAAAGCTGTTTTTTATACCGTTCTGCCTCGGTGGTAGATGTCACCTTTTTACTGATGAAAGGGTCAAATTCAAAACGTTTGGGATTATCTTTCTTTTTTAAAAGTTTTAAATCCTGAAGGGAAACGGAGAGCGCCACTTCATCATAGTGGTTTAAACTGTCTGAAAGTGCATTCCATCGGTTGAGTACATCTGGAGTAAAAAAAGAGGAATCTTGAATTCCCAAAACGATGAGATTGCCCTCTTCACCAAATTTATCCAGAAAATGCTGATATTCTTGATTAACGGGATGATTTTCGGGAAGGAGGTTTGCTTCGGTATAACTGAAGCGCATGTCTTTCCACTTGGTTGCCAGAAATATGGTTACGCCCAGTATTAAAATCAAAATAACCAACCGGTTCCGTAAAATAATACGGGCCACGGCGTCCCAAAAACTAAAGGTCAAAAACTTTTTCATCTCAAAAAATTAGCGGCAGCAAAGTTCCTTGTTTAAGCCCTTTTTTAGCGCACAAAGAACTGAAATTTAAAGGGAAAGGTTGAAAGTGAATTTCAAGGCAATATTGTCCTCAAAATTGGGAAGGTGGTAAGCGCCATATCTATACGTGAGGCTGGTGCCAAAACCGAAAAGGATTTTGTTAATCTCAAACCCACTTTCAGAATATCCATGTTTTAGCGAACTGAACTGTACATTGAGGTGATTTTCAGGATTGCGCACATCGCCTATGGCGTAACGGGTAATAAAGACCATTTCTGGCTTGAATTTTTTGCCCAGATCGAAAGGTCTAAGTCGATGCTTGATCTCTAATGTAGCGAGCCGGTCTGAGTAGAACTCCCCAAAATACATGGTCTCAAAACTGTTGATCCCAGCCACCGAAAAGCGTTGTAATACACTTTCTTTATTGGGGGAGTTAGGAAAAGCATGGTAAAGTTGTGTAAGGGGAATGTCACCGTAGGCCAATTTGCCCTCCACCAGAAATTGCGTGGTAGATTTATTAAGGCGATCTATTTGATAAAACAATTTACTGGCAATCTTGGTATAGTTAAAATCACTTTGTAAAACTCCTTTGATCCCTTGGGTCACCTGAGCGGTAACAACAGGATAACCATCGTAAATTTCGGTAGTGCCAGCTTTGGTGTGCATATATTTGCTAAAAGGAGTCCAGCGTACGCCAAAGGAGGCTTCGCTTAAAATGTAATCCCTGTAGCTTTTTCCGTCATTTAAAAAAGTATAGGGAATGATCTGAGTTATATTAATATTCGCCAGTTGCAGTTCAGATAGAACTTTTGGTGTTAAACGGTATTCTTGATTGGTCCTAATAGTTTTATGATCATAATACTGGCTTATGTTAACCAGACGGGGCTCAAAAAGGGAATAAACCCTACGATCAGTAAGGTAACTGTAGCTGCCCACTTCTTGTAGATCATCGTTATAAGTAAAACTCAACCAAGCACCGTGATATTCATCCAGTAAAACCCCGCCGCCCACGCCATATTTAAACGCTTTATCCTTAAAGCCATATGCTACGTAACCCTCTAGGCGAAACCGATTTGAAAACTGAGAATTGGTTACCCCACCCATACCTAGTCGTAAGCCTTCATAATTATTATATTTTATAGGATAGGTAAGGTCAAAATTGAAAAAATCTACCGCGTAATATCCCACACTAAAATTATCGATAACGCTAAGCCGATTTTCGATATTTTCTTTTGATACGATACCCTTTAAAAAACCAAAACTATTGAGCTCATTTTGTGAGAGCGTCTCTGGGCGATATTCTGCCCAAAAAGAATCTGGTTTCTGCGAGGCATCTTCATCCACCTGAATGGCAAGACCTGGTCGCTCTATACTTATGGATGGGGAAAATGAAAAGTTGGAGTTTACTTGCGATGAGATCAGGTATTTCCCTTCAACGGCATTGCCAACAGGGTCCTTTTCTATCGTTCCCACTTCGATCTTTCCTTTAAAAAAAGATAATCTTTTGTCCATTTTCCCTTTTTCGAGGTAAAGTTTGTTAGTGCGGGGCATATAAATGCCCTGCTCTGGCACGTAAATGTTTTCCTGAACCATTTTTACCACAATGGCATCATCCAGGTTAATGCTTGCCCGCTGAAGCGCAAGCGATTCCTGATCAAGCCACAATGTACCCACAAGCCCAGGAACAGCTTCTGGTCTTTTAGGTGCAAGCCCTACTTTATAACTGGGCCTGTTATTTATGATGGTGTCGCCCAGAAAAGTATAGTTATAATGTTTTAAACCTTTTTTTGAAAATGGACCGGCATATTGGTTGTTGAAAATGATGAATTCTTCATCATAAAAAGATCGGGATTCTATGGTAGTAGCCAGTATTTCATAACGAGGCTCATCAAAACCAGCCATGCGGAAGCCCTCTATACGCTCTGAAAAGCCTATACTTTTTACAAATTCATTTCTTGAAACCTTTTCTGAAAAGAAGGAGTGCGGACTATCACCACGATTAGTTAATGAATCTGTGATAATGCTCTTCTGGTAGGTGTCATAGGCAAACTGTGGCAAGGCCTCTTGTGGATTGTTTGCGACTCTACGGTTTACGGCTCTTTGCATGAGCTCATTAATTTCTGGATCCTGCTGTGCAGCAACAAGATAAGGAGCCAGGATCAATAGAAAAAATAGCTTGTGTATCACGGAGTTATGCTTCGGAAATAAGTGGTTAATGTACCAAAAAAAACGACCCATAGGCCGCTCTTAGCTATTCTTTAACGATTATACGGTAAGTATTTCTTTCTCTTTAGCAACGTAAATTTCATCTATCTTTTGAATGTATTTATCGGTAAGCTCTTGAATATCAATCTCTGCATTTTTGCATAAATCTTCAGCTACACCATCTTTTTCAAGCTTTTTGATCTCATTATTGGCATTTTTACGGTCATTTCTAACACCTATTTTAGCCTCTTCCGTTTCAGCTTTTGCCTGTTTTACTAAATCCTTGCGGCGCTCTTCAGTAAGCGGCGGTACGTTGATGATCACGCTTTCCCCATTGTTCATGGGATTAAAGCCTAAATTGGAATTCATGATGGCCTTTTCGATTTCTCGAATCATTGCCTTTTCCCATGGCTGTATGGATAGTGTTCTTCCATCTGGTGTATTTACGTTTGCAATTTGAGTAAGTGGGGTCTGGCTGCCATAATAATCTACCATTACACCATTTACCATCGCCGGGCTTGCTTTACCTGCGCGTATATTGGTTAGTTCTTTTTTGAGGTGTACGATGGCATTCTCCATCATCTCAACGGTATTGTCTAAAATAAACTGAATATCTTCATTCATAACACAAAAAATTTGGCCCTAATGGGTGGAAATTTAATCAAATGTACAATTATAAATTAACGGTAGTACCCACATTTTCTCCAGAAACCACCTTGAGCAGGTTACCTGTTTTGTTCATATCAAACACAATAATGGGTAGTTCATTTTCTTGGCTGAGTGTAAAAGCAGTGGTATCCATAACTTTTAGGCCTTTGCGAATCACATCTTCAAAACTTATAAAGTCAAATTTGACGGCCTCTTTATCCTTCTCGGGATCACTGGTGTAAATGCCAGCTACACGAGTACCTTTTATGATGACATCTGCGTTTATTTCTATGGCACGCAATACCGCGGCAGAATCTGTTGTAAAATAAGGATTACCGGTACCACCACCAAAGATTACCACGCGGCCTTTTTCCAAATGGCGAATGGCGCGGCGTCGTATAAAAGGTTCTGCGACCTCATTGATCTTAATGGCACTCTGTAAGCGTGTCTGAATTCCTGCATCTTCTAGAGCGCTCTGCAACGCAAGCCCATTTATTACCGTTGCCAGCATGCCCATGTGATCGCCCTGCACGCGGTCCATACCGATACTTGCGCCAGAAACACCTCTAAAAATGTTGCCACCGCCTATTACAATAGCCATTTGTATGCCCTTGTCAACTACTGTTTTAATCTCATCAGCGTAAGCTGCTAGCCGTTCAGGATCAATACCATATTGTCTATTGCCCATTAGGGCTTCGCCAGATAATTTTAAAAGAATACGATTAAATTGCATGTATAGTTTGGTTGTTTTGGCGCAAATATACGGTTTAATGTTTTTGTGATAAAGAAAGAATTTTTAAGATTTGGAAACAGTTTGATTGGCTTGATATATTATAATAGAGTTCAATTTGTTGGAGTTTAAGTGTTCACTGTAGAGTAGATAAAAACATCGGAATCTTGCAGGATTTATACTAGCGGTAGGAATGTTCAATCAAAATCCTAAAAGTAAAGAGACTAAAATTAAAGGATAGAAAAAAAAGATCATTTGATCAAAGAGATAGAAGCTATAGTTTTATTAATGAGCAGGAAACCGACCTGAAAAAAATGCAATAAAATAAATGACGTAATTTGGTTTTTTAAAAGTGCTGAGTTCAACCCATAAGTGCAACACATTTTTCTTTTAGGACCTCAATGGGGTTATTGTAATTGAACTTTCTAATCGGTCTGTAATTTAGCAATCTTTCCACTTCTTTTATCCGTTTGACCGGAA
>Ga0314774_1000079_pt1 | contig 89027 bp, 77 predicted proteins | sample MetaGCBIA2018_FD_204515 | JGI IMG/M metagenome (GOLD analysis project Ga0314774, IMG submission 204515) | Cryopeg brine microbial communities from Beaufort Sea near Barrow, Alaska, United States - CBIA 2018 | ecosystem: Environmental > Aquatic > Marine > Coastal | place: USA: Alaska | collected... | reverse complement strand
AACGGCGATTTCATCACTAAAACAGAAATATTGAGTGCTGAACGAGAAAATACATTATTTCTCAGGCCGAATTCCGTTGGTTTGCGATTAGTTGCCGTCTCTCGTTAATTGATCAGCGTTTCCCTAGAAACGACGGTAAGTCATTGATTGGCAATCGTCATATGTGCAGTAAACCAGCACCCGAAATTCCTTCCGCTTTCTTATCCCAGCCTGCGTTTGTATCAGTCGATAGCCCTGCAATTTACTTGTCTTGCTCGAACTTCAGAAGTTCGCCGACTTCGCATTGAAAAAGTTTGCAGAGTTTTTCGATCGTATCCAGATAAATCCGCTGTGCAATTTCGTTATAGAGCAAGGTGACCGTATCACGGTTCATTCCCGTCTGCTTCGCTACGTCCACGATCTTTATTTTGTGCTCGACCATAAGTCGAGCTAAGTGACAACGAACTATCAAAAGCTATCCTTAATTTAAAAATGCCATCTTGAATGACAAAAGAAGAGCTGGCTAAGACTTACCATTATGCATACCCTGGCGGTTTGTTGGTTCATTCACTAGACGTAGCCAAAGCGGTGGTCGGGATGATTCGGCTATCAGAGCCTCAGATGCCGAGGCTGCACCAGGAGACGGCGTTTGTAGCTGGACTGCTACGGATCACCGGCTATCTAAAACAGCCTTTCTGCGTGAGAGCTATCAAGCTGATTGGACGCGAAGTAATGAGCTCATGCCTAGAGCGATTTGTAAGGCCATTGTTTTGATTTCGGTGATAAAAACGTTGTGGCTTTTAGTAGAACTAATCGCTATGGATTTCTTGGCTGGACTGGATGGAATTTTCAAGATCTCTGAACGACGTAATCAAGCCGCGTTCTTTAGTGTAATCGCCGCTTTGTGGTGTGCAAGAACGTGTTGGGTGTGGCCCTAAGCGCGGTGATGTACCTGACCATTTTCACTTTTTTGATCTCAACCCAGTTTTTTAAATTATCGACACTGGCGTGTTCCTGAGTTGGGCATTGTGCGTAATGTGACTGAAAGGGTCAGAGCCTGGCTTCGCCAATGAATACTAGGTGTCGACTTGCAGATTGAGGAGGATGATCGTAACTGCAAGGCTTCCCTCGGCTGACAAGCGTTCAGACAAATAAAAACCCCACCAGAATGAATTCTGGTGGGGTTTTTTCCTTACAGCTTAGTGCGCTTTCGGATAAATACGCTTGATGGGTTCATCTTCTGCGCCGAAGGTAACAAACTCTTCAACGGTTTTCAGCTTTTCTGGAATGTCGGCCTCATCCATGAAGAACTGCGAGTACCAATCGCGAAGCTGGAAAATCGGGCCATCGCCCTCTGCCAGAATCGGGTGGTCTACGCGGCGCTTTTCTTTCCACAGATCTACGTCCTGGTAGAACGAGGTGCGGTTGTTTTGCACGTACTGCTGGGCCAGTTCCTGGTTCTGTTCGTCGGTCCATCCTGGCACTTTCTTCACCAGCACACCAAAGCGCAGTTCGAAGCTATTGGGCGTGATAGGTACATGGCAGTTCAGCAGGATGGTTTCGACAACCTTACCCTCATACTCTGCCTGCATACGGGTGAAGTGGGTAGACGGGCCATAGTAAGCCGATTCTGCAATCAGATCGCCACCCAGGCGGCCAGAGTCGCCGTGGAAAATCTGTTCGCCTATGTGGCCTTTAAACGTATTGGCAAAGTAGGTCATGGGCGCGCCATGAACCGGGCCAAAGTGCTGGGCATCGGTCAGGTTATCCACCAGTTCGCGAGGATTGGTCTCGATGACCAGTTGGTCCATATGCCAATCGTTATCCCACTCCGGGTTCTCGCTTTCCGGGAAGTAAGGGATCTCAACGCCTTCTGCGGGTGGTTTGCCTTCCGGGTTGTTCCAGACAAACAAAAGGTTGTTCGCTTCGCAGGTTAACCAGCGTTTAGTCTTGGCTTTTGGCGGTATGCGCTTGCAGTAAGGGATGTCAGCGCAGCGGCCGCTGGCTTCAAATGCCCAGTGATGGAAAGGGCAGACCACACGGTCGTTAACAATTTCGCCCTGAGACAGGTCAGCACCCATGTGCGGGCAGTAACCATTAAGAACGCTGATTTCGCCGTCTGCTGTTGCGAAAGCCACCAGCTTTGTGCCAAAAACTTTCAGCGAGTGCAGTTCGCCATCGCGGAATTTCGCGGCTTCGCCAATACAATGCCAGCCTCTTGCATAACGATACGCTGCTTCTGTTACAGAGGGTTTTACGTTAATCATTTGTGTCATGTCCCTATCCTCAAGGTTCAGTGTGCCGCTGTCCCGTGGCAGTTAAGCCATCTCTTAATAGCCATATTCGCCAAGGTAGACAACAACAACATCCTTCAAGCGGACTAGACAGGTTTGGTGACTGGCTCTTTACGCCAGTCGTTGACCAAATATTGATCTAGAGCAAATTTCTGCGCCTGGATGGTATGCCGGGTGTGGCGGCCCTCGATGTCTTCGTGGGCGAGCCAGCGAATGACCTCCGCTGGCACCTCAGGCGGAGCAGCGTGCCCGCCCAGTGCGGCAATGCCTTTGTCACCGATGGTGGCTTTCAGGGCTTCGGTTGTCACTACGCCCGGGTTAACGGTGTAAGCGCGCAGGCCTTGGCTACCCAGCTCGACGTTAATGATGCCTGCAAGGCGCGATACTGCGGCTTTACCCGTGCCATAGGCATAGCCCCAGCCACCTTTGGACGCAGCTACCGGAGGATTGGATTCGCCAGCGCCAGAGGTGATGTTTATGATGGCGCCGCCGCCTTGCTTGATCATCAAGCGGGCAATGCCTTGTGTGAGCAATAACGGACCAGACACATAGCCGCGGCTAACCCGCTCTAGGGTGTCACTGGTCAGCTCCAAAAATGGCGAATTCAGATCAGCGCCTTGGTAAATCGCGTTATTGACCAGCACATCGAGGCGACCACATTCGCGGCTTATCTGTTCAATGGCCCGCCTGATCGAGTCCTCCGATAACAGATCCAGCGGAATTCGCCAGGCTTTACGGCCTAGAGCTTCCACCGCTGCTGCGGTGGCCTCAAGATCACCCGTTAGCGCGGTGCCATCGGCGGCGACCACCTGATGCTCATGGCGCGCGCCTTTGCCCAAGGCGCGGGCGCTGACGGCCACGTCGTAACCCTGACGGGCCAGGCTGATTGCGGTTGCTCTGCCGATGCCCCGGCTTGCGCCTGTCACTAACGCGATTTTGGCCACGTCCTGGTCCTCATGTTGTTTGTTTTAGGTTATCAGGCCGGGTAGTCGCTATAGCCTTCAGCGCCGCCTGAATAGAGGGTTTTGCGATCGAATTCCGCCAGTTCACGATTGTTTTCAAAGCGCTCTACCAGATTAGGGTTGGCAATGAAGTGGCGTGCGAACGATACAGCGTCGGCTTTGTTGCTAGCCACCGCGTCTATAGCGCTGTCGCGCTCAAAACCGTCGTTGATGATCAATGCGCCTTTGAACTTTTCACGAGCCACACTGAACGCATCAATCTTGCGAGTGTGGGCTTTCATGATGTGCAGATAGGCCAAATTCATATCGGCGATGCCATCCAACAGAGCGTTCAGGGTATCTGCGGGCTGGCTGTCGCTGATGTCGTTAAAGCGGTTTGACGGGCAAAAGCGAAAGCCCACGCGGCCGGAGCCGATGGCTTCAGACATCGCTTTTAATGCCAGCAGCGGAAAACGCACGCGGTTTTCCAGGGAGCCGCCAAATTCGTCGGTGCGCTGGTTGGCGTTTTCAGACATGAATTGCATCGGCAGGTAGCCGCTGGTACCGTGCAGTTCAACGCCGTCAAAACCGGCTTCGCGAGCGTTGATGGCGGCCTGGCGATATTCTTCGATCACGCCATAAACTTCTTCGTTGCTCAGTTCCCGCGGCATATCGGTTGGCGCCATACCCACGGTGTCGGTGAACAGTTCAACCTCTGCCAGCAGCGCGGAAGGCGCTACGGTTTCGCTGCCTGCGGGTTTGTTGTCACGGGTAGCTACGCGGCCACAGTGCATCAACTGCAGCACAATGGTGCCGCCGTTGGCGTGTACGGAGTCTGTTACTTTACGCCAGGCGGCGATATGCTCGGCATTGTAGATGCCCGGTGTACGGCAATAGCCCATGCCATCGGCGGAGGGCGATGTACCTTCGGCGACAATCAGGCCGGCGCCCGCGCGCTGGCTGTAATAATCAACCATTTCCTGCGTGGGCAGGGCGGTGTCGGTGGAGCGGCTGCGGGTCATGGGGGCCATGACCACGCGGTTTTTCAGGTGTAAATCGCCAAATTGGGCCGCTGTGTACAATGTGCTTGCTGGAACTGTGCTTGTTAGAACTGTGCTCATGGGGCTACTCCTTAACGTACCCGGATTTTTGGTGCCGGGGTGTCACGGCGCATTCTTTTCAAAAAACCGTCCAGCGGCGCGGGTTCGGCTACCTCGGGCAATTCGTCACGATTTGGCGTGTTATTCCAGAATTCTTTCCAAGACGGAAAAATATCGTGGAAGGTGCCATGGTATGGCTCGCGGCCGGGCCAGCGTATCTTCATATCGCCGATGGGCTGCTTGTTGAGATCGGTGGCGTACCAGTAACACGGCAGGCGGCGGCGGAAGTACCAGTGGCCGTCAACGCGTTCGTAGTCGTCCCAGTAGAGCATTTGCATGATCACCCACTCGGCACCGGTTTCATGTTCGTTCTTCGAATACACCACGCCGATAGCGTGATCCGGATCGGTGAATTCGATGATGTGCTGGCCAATATGGTGAGACGTGCCAGTGAACTGGTGGCGCAGGGTGTCGTCAACCCAAGCCCTCAGATGCGCACGCCCGGTTTTTTCACGGCCTACGCGGATGTCCGGGGCAAACAGGCCTACGTGTGCGTCCAGGTCGCGCATATCCAGCGACAATGAATATTTCCCGGCCAGTTGGCGAATGGCTTCGGTGGATTCCAGGCGGTCAATCCGCGCCAGCAGTTCGTTCTGATCCATGGTGTTCTTACTCGGTAAAGTCGGTGTGTGCGTGCGCGCAGCGGGTGTTGGCCAGCTGCGCGTTAATGCAGGTTCAGTCTATTGCGGTGAGCAGGTCAGAGCTACGACCGCCATCGACCGACAGAGATGCACCGGTAATGTAAGAGGCTTCATCAGACGCCAGGAACAACACCGCGTTGGCGACCTCGCGGGGGCTGCCCACGCGTTTCATCGGGATCATTTTGCCAGTGTCTTTGCGCGCAGCATCGTCGGTCAGCATGCCGGCGGTGGCCGGTGTTTCAATCACGCCCGGTATAACCACGTTGCAGCGAATGTTGCCGGCCGCGCCTTCAGACGCTACCGCGCGGCTGAAGTTGATCACCGCTGCCTTGGCTGCGGAATAACCAGTCATCCACGCAGTGCCAAACAGGCCGCAAATAGACGCGATGTTAACAATCGAACCGCCGTTTTCCTGCATCAGCTGAACCGCTTTGCGGGTGCCGAAAAAGGTGCCGTCTACGGTGGTGCGGAAGTTGGCGTGCCAGTCTTCGGTGGTCATTTCTGCCAGGCTGCCCCAAGTGAAATTCACCGCGTTGTTGACCATGATGTCCAGGCGGCCGTGTTCACGGGCGACCGAATCGATGGCTGCCACAAAGCCCGCTTCGTCGCTGACGTCTGCCACCCGGTAGTCAGCGTTGCCGCCGTTGCTGCGGATGCGCTCTACTACTTCTTTCAGCGGTTCTTCACGGCGGCCACACACAACAACCGTGGCGCCTTCTTCGGCCATACGTTCGGCAATTGCGGCACCAATACCGGAGCCGCCACCGGTGATAAATGCAATTTTTTTGTCTACACGCTTGGTCATAATCTGTGCCCTTATAAAAATGCCATGCCGCCGTTAACGGTGATGTTCTGGCCGGTGATGAAACTGGCGTCGTCGCTAGCCAGGAAAGAAACCGCGTGGGCGACTTCTTCCGGCCGTGCAAGGCGGCCCAGAGGAATGGCGCTGATCATCGCGTCCATCCATTCTTTTGGGATGCCCGCCATCATGGGTGTGTCGGTGGCGCCCGGTACAATGCTGTTCACGCGGATGCCGCTGGGGGCCAATTCGCGGGCGTTGCTGCGGGTAAGGCCCATCATGCCGGCTTTAGAGGCAACGTAGTGACAAGGACCTTCGCCGGTTTGGGCAGCGGTGCTGGAAAAGTTGATGATGGAGCCCGCGCCGGCCTTGCTCATTAATTTGGCAGCTTCACGGCTGAACAGGAAGGCGCCGGTGAGGTTCACACCAATTACCCGCTGCCAGGTCTCTAACGGAGTTTCCAGGAATGCGTCAACCGAGCCAATACCGGCGTTGTTAACCAGAATGTCCAGTTTGCCCTGTTCTTTTTCAACGCGGGCAACCAGAACGGTAACGGATTCTTCATTGGTAATGTCGCACACCACGGCGTGGCCTTTGCCACCCAGGTCTTTAACAGTTTCATCCAGCGCGTCGGAATTAATGTCTATGGCATAAACGGTCGCGCCCTGCTCAACAAAGTGCTGAACTATGGCGCGGCCCATGCCCTGGCCGGCGCCAGTGACAATGGCTGTTTTGTTATTGAGTTTCATGGCAGCTCCTGGTTGCGTGACGGGCGGCTAAAAATGAGGGCCGCCCGAAGATGGGGTTCTACCCATAATCGGGTTGCAAGGGTAATAGGGCATCGTCCAGTGAGACTAGGTTCCCACTGCGCTCAATCCGGCTTCTGCTGCGCTCAAACCGGCCTGGCGACCAAAGAAGGTGGAGTCGCCCAGTGACAGACCCGACGCGTAGCCTTCGCCCCAGCGGGGTAAACCGCAAGCCGTGCGCCCCGCGGCGTAAAGGCCGTTGATAACGTCGCCGTCAGCGTTTAGTACTTCGCCGCTGGGTTTGGTCGCCAGGCCGCCAAGGGTGAAGGCGTGAGCTTCAAAATCGCCGGTGCAATAGCTGAGGGCGGCGAAGGGCGGGGTGGTCAGCTGTTTCAGCCATTCCGCAGCTTTGTGGAAGTAAGGGTCCTGTTCGTTGCCAGCGTGGCGGTTGAACTCTTCAACGGTGGTGGTTAGCGAACCTGGTTCCAGTTCCAGCTGCTCTTCCACTTCGGTCCAGGTTTCGCCGACGGCGGCAATTTCAATGTTGGGCTGAAGCATCGGGCGCCCGAAAATCTCGTTGTCGACCAGCAGCCACACTCGACCGTTGGGCTGGCGCAGCACGTAATGGGCGACGCGGCCGTGGTAGGTGTCTTCGTTGATAAAGCGCTGGCCACGCTCGTTGATAAAAATGCCTTTAACCAGTGACTCAGGCGGAAAGAATGGCAGGGTGGCAAAAAACTCCTGCATATTCAGGGTGCAGGCGCCCACGCTGATGCCCATACGAATGCCTGCGCCATCGTCGTTGCCGCCGGTGACCTGTTGTTGGCAAGCCAGGGCCTGGGGTACAAAGCGTTTGACCATATCCTGATTGCCAATAAAGCCACCGGCCGCCAGAATCACGCCCTTACGGGCTTTTATGTAAAGAGGCTTGCCGTCGCCGCGCACCACCAGGCCTTTTACCGCGCCTATGTCATCTGTGATCAGGCACAGGGCGCGATGGCCGTAATGCACGTTGGCTTTTAGTTCGACGGCTTTTTCGCAGAGTTTGTCCATTAGCAGTTTGCCGCCGCCCCAGCCTTTGAACTGCACGGTGTGTCCGCGGGGTGCAGGTTTGGCGTTGGCGGAAAAAGGCCAGGCTTTCTCATTGCCGGACCAGATCAGGGTGTCGTCGGTGGTGGGTTCAATCCACTTTCCGGGCAGGTAAGTGCCTTTAAAGGTCACACCATGGCTTTTCAACCATTCGAAATGGCCTACCGCTCCCTGTGTGTAAAGCTCAATGCGATCGGTGTCTGCTGCCGGTCCACCTGACATGGTCAGGTAGGTGCGAAAATCATCGGTCTGGTCATCAAATCCGTGCTCTTTCTGCACCGAGGTGCCGCCATTACCACCAACATACACTTCCCCACCAGACCACCAGGCGCTGCCGCCGTGGGAACTGGCGACTTCAAATACATCAACTTCCATGCCCTCATTGCGCGCCTCAATCGCCGCGCAGCTGCCGGCAGCACCAAATCCCACGATGGCGACATCAGTTTCCTGGTCCCACTGTGGTACCTGTTCAATTGGTAGAGCTTTGCCCGGGCTGAAACTGTTTTCCATGATCCACTCCGATATTTTTTGTGTGCTTGCCAAAGCGTTTTGGCAAGTGGCTTGGACAGCGAGATAAAAAAAAGCCGATCGCTCAGGATCGGCTTTGAATGTGAACTATCAAACACTCGATTCTGATTGTTTAGCGGGAGCGTGGCAGCCCCAGCCCGAATTGTGCGATCAGGTCGCGCTGGATTTCATTGGTGCCACCACCGAAGGTAAGCGTCGGTGCGGCGCGAACGTCGTATTCGAGTTCGCCCATGAGGAACGCGGCGGAAGAACCGGCCCGTACCAAACCGTTAGCACCCACAATTTCCGTCAACATGCGTAGAATTTCGATCACTGATTCCGAACCGTACACCTTGGTGGCCGAGGCCAGTGCCACGTCCATTTTGTCGTGTTCAAGATCCGCCGCAATGCGGAAGTTGATCAGGCGCATGGCTTCTAGGCGGGTATAGCATTTGGCAAGATTGCTACGTACCCAGGCTAGATCGGTCGCGGTGCGGCCACTCTCGTCAGTGGCTTTCGCCCACAGGTACACCTTGCGATACATGCCTACTACACGATCGGCCCAGGAACCCAGGCCCAAACGTTCGTGGTTTAGCTGCGCGGTGACCAGTTGCCAGCCTTTGTTCAGCTCGCCGACCAGCATGCCGCGGGGCACTACAACGTTGTCGTAGTAAGTCGCCGCTGTGGCGTTGCTAGTGGTAGGAATCACCGTGCTTGAGAAACCTTCGGTTTTGGTATCCACAATCATGATAGAGATGCCTTTATGGCGCTTCTCTTCAGGATTGGTTCGGGCTGCCAGCCAGATGTAGTCGGCCGAGTCGGCACCAGAGGTCCACAACTTGTTGCCGTTAACCACAAAATGATCGTCGTGAATGGCAGCAGCTGTTTTCAGTACCGCCAGATCACTGCCGGCTCCAGGCTCGGAATAGCCGATGGCAAAGTTGATCTCACCAGCGGCAATACCGCCAAGGAACTTGTCTTTCTGCTCGTCGGTGCCGAAGCTCATCAGAGCGGGACCAACTGTGCTGATGGTTACGAACGGCAGCGGTGCGCCGGCAATGTTGGCTTCTTCAAAGAAAATAAGCTGTTCGGTGGGGCCATAGCCTTGGCCGCCGAACTCTTTGGGCCAGCCTACAGCCAGCCAGCCGTCTTTGCCCATCTGGCGCACGGTGTTGCGGAACTTCTCGCCGCCTTCGGATCCGCGCAGTTCGTTGCGCAGCTCCGGGGTCATCAGGCCATTAAAATAATCACGTACTTTTAAGCGCAGTGCGCGCTGCTCAGCTGTCAAATCAACAAACATAATCCGCTCCTCAAGCTACGCCCAGAATAAGGCCGCTGGTGGGTACGCCGGTGCCGGCCGTGACCAGTACGTTCTCGACATCGTCGACCTGGTTAACCGCCTGGCCGCGCACCTGGCGCACGCCCTCAGCAACACCGTTCATGCCGTGAATGTACGCTTCACCCAACTGGCCGCCGTGGGTATTGATGGGCAATTTGCCGCCGCGGGCATGGTGACCGGCGCGAATAAACTCTTTCGCCTCACCGCGTGGAGCAAAGCCGAACTCTTCCAGCTGTGGCAACACAAACGGGGTGAAGTGGTCGTAAATCACCGCAGTCTGTATGTCAGACGGTCCCAGACCAGACTGGCGATACACTTCTTTGGCAACCACGCCCATTTCCGGCAGGCCGGTAATGTCGTCGCGGTAGAAAGACGTCATGATCTGCTGGCCGTCGGCGATGCCCTGAGACGCGCCTTTGATAATCACCGGCTTTTGTTTCAGGTCACGGGCGCGTTCGACTGAGGTAATCACCATGGCCACCGCACCGTCGGATTCCTGGCAGCAGTCCAGCAGGTGCAGTGGTTCACAGATCCAGCGCGAGTTCTGATGGTCTTCCAGCGTAATCGGTTTTTCATAAAAGAAAGCATTCGGGTTGGTCGCGGCAAAATCCCGAACCGCTACGGCTACACGGCCAAAATCTTCGGAGGTGGCGCCATAGGTGTGCATATAACGCTGGGCAAACATGCCAACCCAGGCCGCTGGCGTGTGAAAGCCGTGGGGCATGTACCAGCCGTAGTTGACGTTTTCAAAAATTGGCGTAGAGGCAAAGCCATAGTCGCCCGTACCGAAGCGGTACCAGGAACGTTCGTTCATGGCGCGGTAAACCACCACGGTTTTTGCTACGCCGGTGGCAACCGCCATGGCCGCGTGCATAATCGGGCCACAAGCGGCACCGCCGCCGTGTGGCACCTGGGAGAAAAACTTGACGTTTTTGCAGCCCAGCAGGCGGGCGATTTCATACTCGGGCACTTTGTCGACCGAATAGCTGCTGAAACCGTCAACTTCAGACGGATCAATACCCGCATCGGCCAGCGCACCCAGGGTGGCTTCCATCGCCAGAGTCAGTTCTGTGCGACCGGAGTTTTTGGAGAATTCGGTGGCACCCAGCCCGGCAATCGCCGCTTTTCCTGAAAGGAAAGAGTCGCTCATTATTAAGATCTCCCGTCGCTCAAGCCAAAACCACAGTGACCGAACCGGTCACGTGGCTACCCATGGAGTTTTTGCCTTTGAAGTTCACCACAACAGAGCCGGTACTGACGTCCTTTTCGGTGACTTCACCATTGAAAACCATGGTGTCGCCGGGATAATTCGGCGCGCCGAGTTTGATTTTCTGATTCTGGAACCGCGCCATCGGGCCGGCCCACTCTTCCACGAATTTCTGCACCAGACCGTTGGTGGTCAGGATGTTCATAAAGATGTGTGGTGAGCCCAGAGTCTGTGCGGCTTCTTTGTCGTGATGGCCGGGAAAATAGTCGCGGGTTGCAATCGCGCCGCCGTTAATCAAAGTAACGGTAATCGGCAGGCTCAGTTCCGGCAGCTTGTCGCCAAGGTTCACATCAGCCAGCGTTTTGGTTTTCTTCGAGGTCATATTTCCATCCCAATGTGTCATTGTTAGCCAGCCAGTTACCAAGGCGCTCTAGGCTGCCCGCGGAACTTCCCAAGACTAATGAAAGATAACGGCTCCAGTACGAGAAGCGGTGAATCGGGTACGACAGGTCAACGCCGATACCGCCGTGAACGTGCTGAGCCTTATGGCCGACCAGATGGGCCGCTTCTGCGCTCAGGCTTTGCACCGCCAGAGCTTCTGATTGGCTCGGCATGCCAGCGTCCAGACGATACAGCAGTTGATACAGCACACTGCGAAGGGTTTCTACGGCAATCTGGTTGTCTGCCATGGTCATCTGTACCGCCTGGAAGGTGGCGATGGCACGGCCAAATTGTTCGCGCTCTTTCAGGTATCCAGACGTACGGCGAATCTGTTCTTCGCTAACGCCGAGCTGCAACGAGGCCACAGCAGCAATAGCGCGCTGCTCCAGCCACTCGGTGGCCGCTACGGGCAGTACGTCGGCGGCTGCAACCATCACATTGCTGCAATGGATATCCGCGACGGCCAGGCCGTTGTTGGCCACACCATTTACCCGCTCAACGCCTTCAGCGCTGGTGTTCAGCAGCACCAGTCGGGCGCCCTCTGGGGACTCGGCAACTACCAGAATCTGATCGCTGTCGGCACCGTAAGACACCGCGCCCACGTGACCGTGGAGCTGGAAGTCAGATCCTTTGGCACTCAACTGCAAGCCCGAGCCGTGGCTGTCGTTGAGCGCAGACAGTGAAAGACTGAGCAGGTTGTCACCGGCCGCAGCGGCGTTAATGGTTGCCGTGTGGTGCTCGCCGGCAAATTCCGCCAGGGTGCATGCCACTAGCTGATGTTCCCAGATGGGAACCAGCGCCAGGCTGGCGCCCTGAGCATTCAGTACGCAAAACAGCTCTGTCATGCCCAGGCCGCTGCCGCCAAATTCTTCCGGAATTGCCAGCGCGTGCAGGCCAGTCTCGATGCTGGTCTGCCACACAGATTTCATGAACGGCTCGGTGGACGTGTCCAGTTCACGCATCTGCTCGTCTGAGCAGTAGTCGCGGAACAGTCCGTTTGCCATTTCTGCAATGGCGCGTTGATCTTCTGATAACGAAAAGTCCATAGGATCTCCCCTTTATTGGCCGACGGGCCGGAACTGCGGCAGCGTCTGTTGGTCGTCAAAACGATGGAATTCCACCTGCAGGCGCTGGCCAATCTTGATGTCGTCTTTGTTGACACCAATCAGGCCGGCAATGATTCGTACACCTTCGTCGAGCTCAATCAGGCCGATGGGGTTCGGGTGGTCGAACGGAGCGACTTCCGGGTAGTGCATCACTACAAATGAATAGAGTTTGGCTTTGCCGGAGGCTTCCAATGTGTCCCAGCCGAAACTGTGGCATTCGATACACACCGGTGCCGGCGGATGGCGTAGGGTCTGGCAGCTGGTACAGCGTTGAATCAGCAGCTTGCCTTGTTCGCAGCCTTCCCAGAAGAAGCGGGTGTCGTCGCTGGCGCCAGGCAGTGGGCGCTTGCGCTTCACTTCCGGTTTGTCGGCGGTTTCCGTTTTCGGCTTGGCGGCATGGGCCGGCTTAAACTTAAAGACGCGGAACAGGATTTCGCCAACTTTTTCGTCGTTGCCGTCAGCGGCCTCGGAATAGAACGGCATCATCAGGGTGACAAAAAAGCCAGTGCCCAGACCGGTGGTCTTTTCTTCACTGACGTGATCAACGCGACTGGTGTAATAGAGCTTTTCACCCACGTTGATGTGGCGGTCAAAGGTCAGCTCGGTGTTCACTGCGACCACGGCTGGATAGCCGTACTCTTCAATCTGCTTGAGCACTTCGAAGGAATTTTCGTCAGTGGATCCCGGTGGATAGTTTTCGTTGTCCAGACCGGCCATGCACCACACCTGCAACATCGCGGGCGGCGCAATTACGTCGTTGTAGCCGGCACTGCGGGCAAAGTCGGAATCTGTGTACAAAGGGTTGTGCACGTCCATGATTTCGCACCACTGGCGAATCATCGGTGCGTTTACCCGGTCCCACGCATACACCCGACCGTACTCCCGACCCACATAGGCTTCTATCTGTTCTAGTAATTTTGGATCAGCCAATTTCGTCTCCTGATAGTGTTCAGTGACAGCCCCATTGTTCAAACTGTCGGGTTGATTCAATCTTTGTTTGCTGTGGAAGAATTCAGAAATGCCGGTTTTTCCCCGCCGCCGTGGAGCAGCAGATTAGTGCCGCTCCAGTAGCTGGCCATAGGTGAAGCTGCAAACAGGCAGGCATCGGCGACGTCTTGCGGTTCGCCCATGCGGCCAGCCGGAATGGTCTGGCCAACGGCGGCAATGCCGGCCTCGTTGCCGTAATGCAGGTGTGATTGTTCGGTGCGAATTAGCCCGGGACTGATCACCAGGGTGCGTACTTTGGGTGCCCACTCCACAGCCAGGGAGCTTGCCAGTGACAGCACGCCGGCTTTGGCGGCGCCGTAAGCGGCTGTGCCCGGTGAGGGGCGTGAGGCGCTGACGCTGCCGATGAATACGATGGCGCCGCCGCCGTTCTGCTGCTGCATAATCTGATTGGCCTGTTGCGCCACGTTCAGCGGTACCAGAAGGTTCAGGCGAATGATGCTTTCACTAAAGCGCGGCGAGGCGGTGGCGGCCTCTGCTGCTGGGCTGCCGCCGGCGTTATTAATGACAACATCAAGGCGGTCGTAACGGTCGCTGATGTGTGCAAACAGGCCGTTGAGGGCTTCCAAATCACGCAGATCCAGCGGGTAAAAATCCGCTTCCCGGCCCTCGGCAGACGGCATGACATCGGGTGCCTGGCGACCGCAGACAACCACGCTGGCGCCCGCGAGCAGGAACCGGCAGGCGATACCTGCGCCAATGCCCTTGGTTCCACCCGTCACAAGGACGACTTTTCCGGTGTAATCAAGATTGTTTGTAGCGTTCATCCGGGCTTCCTCTGACAAGGTTATAGGTCACTGTATTGCGTTGCTAATACCTGGTCTTCGTCTGAATGGACGATGAGCCACTGCGGTTACAAAACCAGAATGCTGATATGGTTCTTTCTTTTGACTGCAGCGAGCGTTTCTGATGTCCGATCACGACGAATGCCCGGTACTTGTTGATTACCCTGAGCCGGGTGTGGCCCGGGTGACATTGCATCGTCCGCGGGTGAACAACGCCCTGAGCCTGGAGTTGCAGGCGCTCTTGTCAGAGCACTTCTTGAGGCTGGGTAACGACCCGGAGATCCGTTGCATTCTGCTCACCGGCGGTGACAGGGTTTTCGCCGCTGGCGGCGATATTTCCAGCATGGCTAATACCGGGCCCATTGATATCTATCAGCGTCACACTGAGCGCGTGTGGGCGCCTATTCAGCATTGTCCCAAGCCGGTAATCGCCGCGGTGTGCGGTTATGCTTACGGCGGCGGCTGCGAACTGGCGATGCACGCCGACATTATTATTGCCGGTGAAAGTGCGCAGTTCTGCCAGCCGGAAATTCGCATTGGCATCATGCCAGGCATTGGCGGTACACAACGCTTGGTGCGGGCGGTGGGTAAGGCGAAGGCCATGCAGATGGCGCTAACGGGCAAGCCCATCAGCGCCTATGATGCCTGGGTGGGTGGTTTGGTCAGTGAAATGGTTCCCGACGACCAAGTGCAGGAGCACGCCCTGAGCCAGGCGCGGCTGATAGCACGTATGCCGCCGTTGGCTGCCGAGCAGATCAAAGAGGTGATTCTGCTGGGTATGGATGCGTCACTCGAGGCCGGCCTGGCTATGGAGCGTAAAGCCAATGCGTTGCTGTTTGCATCCCGCGATCAGAACGAAGGCATGAATGCCTTTATTGAAAAGCGTAAGCCGGTATTTAAGGGCGATTGATAACGCGCCCAAAGGCGAATACTCGAACGCAGAGCACCAGACGAAAAAATACCCACCGTAGCGTGGGTATTTTTTGTTTTATAGGTTCAGGACTGTTTACAGGTTCAAGACTGTTCCCGGCGAAGCTTCACCTTATCGATCTTGTTTGAGGCGTTTTTGGGCAGATCCTTGTAAAAAAAGACTTTTCTCGGCACTTTGTAGTTCGCCATGCGCTCGCGGCTCCAGCGGATCAGGCTTTCTTCGCTCATGGTGGTGCCGCTTTTCAGAACCACGCAGGCACAACCTACTTCACCCATGCGTTCATCGGGCAGGCCGATAACGGCCAGGTCGGCAATATCGGGGTGCTCGAACAACGCAGCCTCGATTTCGGCCGGGTAGCAATTAAAGCCACCAACAATAAACATGTCTTTCAGGCGATCGGTGATGATCAGGTTGCCGCCTTCGTCCAGATGGCCAACATCGCCGGTGTGCAGCCAGCCTTCGGCATCAATGGCTTCGGCAGTGGCCTCCGGATTATTAAAATAGCCCTTCATAACGTGGAAGCCGTGCAGGCATATCTCGCCGGTTTGGCCCCGCTCCACGGTGTTGCCGCCAGCGTCGGTAATTTTCAGCTGAGTGCCGGGAATGGGTTGGCCGCTGGTGCCGGCGATGGTGTCGGCCGGTGCTGAAGGGTCGCAGATAGTGGCCAGGCCACCGCACTCGGTCAGTCCGTAAGCGGTGGTTACAACCGCGCAGCCCAACTCCTTGCGAATGCGTTCAATCAGCATTGGCGGTATAGACGACGCTCCTGTAACCGCAATGTGCAGGCTGCTGAGGTCTGCGCTACTCAGGCGTTCGTGGGCCAGCATCGACAGGTACAGGGTAGGGGGTCCGGGAAGTACGGTAATGCGTTCACTTTCCACGCGCTTGAAGATGTCGTCAGCGTCGAACACTGCGTGCGGAACAATGGTAGCACCCGCAATCAGGCAGCTTACCCAGCCCGCCTTGTAACCAAAGCAGTGGAAAAAGGGATTCACAATCAGGTAGCGATCGTCGGACGTCAGTCCAATGATGTTCACGTACTGACTGAACGCCTGCAGTGTCTGGCCGTGGCTGCTCATAACGCCTTTGGGCTTGCCGGTGGTGCCAGAAGTGAACAGCAGGTCTGAAAGGTTGTCTGCGTTCACCGACCGGGCACGATACTCGGCTTCGATGGTCGAAATGCTGTTGCCGGCGCTGATGAAATCTTCCAGCAATTGCTGGTTTCCGCCTGCGGTTTTTTCAATCTCAGTGTTAATCGCCGTTTTAATCACTACCAGGGCCTCAAGGCAAGCCGGGCGGTGCGGGGCCAGCATGGCTGGATAGTTGTTGCCGAGAAATTCGTCGATAGAAAACAGCACTCGAGTGCCGCTGCGTTCAATAATGTCGGCGGCTTCGATGCCTTTCATTCGTGTGTTAATGGGCACCAATACGCCGCCGACGCAATGAACACCAAGTGCAATTAATACCCAGTCAATGGTGTTCGGGGCCCACACCGCAACGCGGTCGCCGCTGTTGATGCCGTGCGCCATAAGCCCGCGGGTAATAGCCAGAGCGTAGCCTGGCAATTCGCGGTAACGAACGTTGCGTATGGGCGATTCTAGCGCCACGTGATCACCCAATTCGGCTGCCCGTGCAAACATAAGTTCGGGGATGGAATTGGCTGAGACGGCGGTTGCAGAGGCCTCGCTGGTTGCAATAGACGTACTCTCGACAGTCATCGAAATATTCCCACTGGTTGGCAAAACGGACAGATTCATTAAGTCTGAAGATTAGCGGGGGGGGCGCTACTGGCTCATCGTCAAGGTGGACTAGGGGCTGAAATGGTGTAAGAGAGGGGCGACATAGGCGTGAGCTTTGGGTGAAAAAAAGCGGGCCTTTGGGCCCGCGATAATGAATTTTATTTATGCCGCAAAGGTTTCAGCTGCTGGCCGCTCTGCAGCAGCTTGGGCGGAATTGGCGTGCTTAGGTCGCCGCTCAGGGCGACTACACTGTTGAGCATTACGCGAACCAATTCGGCCTGGCGGCGCACACCGGTTTTAGAAAAAATGGCGCGCAGGTGAGCGCGGGCGGTGTTGCGCATAATGCCCAGATTTTCAGCGGCGTCTTCCAACGACAGGCCATTGGCCAGCTCCAGTGCCAGTGCAGTTTCAGCCGGAGTGAAATCAAATAGCTGTTTGGCCGCGGCGCTGCTAACAGTGGACTTGTTGACTGCGTCACGCACATACAGCAGTAAAGTAGGTTGGCCTTTATCATGAACCCAGCTGGAATCAGGAATGGTTTCAAATACGATGCCAAGATTCACTTCGCCGGAGGGGCGGGTGACAGAAAGAGCTTTGCCTGCCAGTGAGCAGCCTGCCGTGCGCGCTTCAAACGCTTCTTTGATGCGCTTTTGCAGTTCTTTGTTGTCGCTGGGATAGGTGGCCTCAAGTCGGTCGCCAACCAGTCTCAGGCCATCAGCATGCTCTAGCAACTGTTTGGCGTAATCGTTTAGTTTTTGCACAGTGCCGGATTCGGTAAGTAGAATTGTGGCTACTGACAGGCGGTTTATAGCGTCGGCATAAATACTGCTTATCGATTCGCTGCGTCCCAGCAGGTTGTGAATGTGCAACGCCCGGCGTAAATGCGGAATCAGCAATTGACAGGTAGCTTTATCGCTGTCACTAAATTTCGGATCGGTTTTTGAGCGGGTAATTCTTAAGCGAAACACACCTTCGGTTTCGGCGGAAATGTCGGCGCCCAACACGTGATGGACGTCCTGAAGCGAGCAGGATTCTTTGTAGTAGTCGGTCTGCTCCCACTCTACGTCAGTCATAAAATCAGACTGGGTAAAAACCACGTCGACCTGACGATTTGCAAAAGGTGTCATATTGTGAAGATAGGTCAAGCGGGTGATTTGACCTTGTGCGGGAATAGGACCAGATACCAGCATCAGACCGATATCTTCCACTCCCGGTATTTTCAGAATCAAAGTAACAAAGTTAGCGTCGAACTGAACCCGCAGCATATTCATAGCTTTGGTTAGAGCTGAGTCGTCCAGGCTGCCATCCATAATCTGGCACACAAGCTGGTCGTATTTAGCGATCGATATTCCTGGCTTGGCCAGATTCTCTTCTGCAGACTCGATACTACCGCTCATTTTCACCTCTTTTTATTATAATACCTTGCAGTATTGCCCGCGTTACATCGTGCGCACGTGAGGGAATAAGGTAGGCCACTCAGGTTTTTTAGTCTGCCTTTATTGTTACTTTAAAGCGACTCGCTTTTGATGTCATGACACGTTCTTATTCTGGAACAAGCAACACGCTCCCCGTTGTCAGATACTGAGCGCCGGGAGGCGTGTTGCAGTTACGGGTCAGTTGGAAGTTGTCACCGTCTGCTGGGCGCCAACCGGCTCGCGCCTTGGCTTCACCAGGCGTTTGGCCTTGTGGAACCAACTGGCCAACGCTGGAAGCAAAAAGATGGCACCGAATACGTTCACCAAGAACATAAACGCCAGCAGAATACCCATGTCGGCCTGGAATTTCAGGGGTGCGAAGGCCCAAGTGCCGACACCGATGGACATGGTGATGGCGGTGAACAGCGACGCCGTGCCGCGCTGGCACATGGCCTGATAGAAAGCTTCGCGCAGGCTTCGGCCTTCTTTCAGTTCATGCTGCAGTCGTTCATAAATATAGATGCCGTAGTCCACACCCACACCCACGCCCAAAGCCAGAACCGGCAGAGTGGACACTTTTAGGCCAATGCCCAGAGTTGCCATTAGTGCGTTGCACAGAGTGGCAACAATGGCCAGTGGCATGATGATGCACAGCACCGCGCGGAATGAGCGGAAAGTAAGCCAGCAAAACAGCGCGACAGCGCCCAGCAGAGCACCGTGCATTTGCACTTCGGCTTTTTTTACCGCTTCGTTAGACGCAGACATAACGCCAACGTTGCCGCCGGCCATTCTGAACTCGACCTTGGGCTCGTCAATGGTGGCGATGATTTCTTCGATGCTGGTGACTGCGCTGGCCACCAGTTTGCCCTCGTGACTGGCGAGAAATACCACAACTTGCATGGTGCCGCAGCCGTCAACTACCAGGCCGTTAGCGCTGGAGTAGGCCTGCGAACCGGCCTTCAGACCACGCCAGGAGCCGGGGATGGCGGCCCATCGCGGGTTGCCCTCGTTGTTACCGGAAATGGTCACTTTACCCATGCCTGCAACACTGGCCACCGACTGCACGCCTGGAATGCTGCGGGCGTGGAAATCAAGCTTTTCAACAGCGCGCATGACGTCTGGGTCCAGACAGGCATCGCCTTCTTCAGGATTAGCTTCCACGTACACCACCATGCGGTCGAGGCCGATGGAGTAACGGTTCACGATGTTGGCGTTGTCTTGATTATAGCGGGAATCGTCGCGTAGCTCCGGAGCACCGCTACCCACGTCGCCAACAACCAGATCACGACTCTTCCAGGTTCCGCCTAGCAGCAGAATGATACTGACCACAAATACCACCACCGCGACACCGGGTGTGGCTACTTTTGATAGCGGCCACCAAACCTTGTGGCGGTGTCCGGCGGCTACAAGATTGACGCCTTCGGCGACGTGCTCAAGGCGCAGGTGCGAAATAATGATCGGCAGCATCATCTTGTTGGTGATGATCATCAGCAACACGCCCAAACAGGCGGTAACACCGAGCTCATGCACGATGGGGATGTCGATTAGCATGATGACGCCGAAGCCCAGAGCGTTCATCAGCAGCGCCAGGGAACCGGGAATGAAGATGCTGGAGAACGCCGAGTGTGCGGCTTCCATAGAAGTCGAGCCCGACAGCACGTCCTGTTTCCAGGCGTTTGTCATTTGCACGGCGTGGGATACGCCGATAGAGAAGATCAGGAATGGCACCAAGATCGACATCGGGTCAATACCCATGCCCATCAGGCGTAGCAGGCCGAGCAACCAGACCACCGGCAGAAGAGCCACCATCAGTGATACCACTGTCAACTTGAACGAACGGCAATAGAGCCACAGCAGAATGGCGGTGATGATAAACGCTATTAAAAAGAACCAGATAACGTCAATCAGACCTTCAACCACATCGCCGGTGAGCTTGGAAAAGCCGACGATGTCCAGATTAATATTTTCGTTCTCAAACTTGTTACGAATATCTTCCAGCTGGCGCGAAATCGCAACATAAGACACCTGTTCGCCGGTCTCAGGGTTAATTTCCTGAAGATCGGCGCGTACCATCGCAGCCGACAGGTCGTTGGCGACCAGGCGCCCAATCTGTCCGGAGCGATCGGTATTTCGACGCACCTGCTCTAGATCTTCCGGTGTGCCGCTGAAGTGCGGAGGCACCACTACGTCACCGATATAACCTTGTTCGGTCACTTCGATATAGCGCACATCTGGCGTAAACAAAGATCGTACACTGGCGCGACGCACCCCTGGTATGAAGAACACCTCGTTGGTGACCTTGTTCAGGGTGCTGAGAAAATCCGCGTTGTAGATGTCGCCTTCGCCGGTCCAGCGTACGCTGACCAATATGTTATTGGCGCCAGAAAAGGTGTCGCTGTAACTGAGAAAATTCTGCATGAACGGGTGGTTCACTGGAATCTGCTTGTTAAAGCCCGGGTCCAGTCGAATGCCCGTTGCGCTGTAACCCAGAGCCACTGTGATCAACAGGAACAGAATCAGCAGCGGCTTGCGAAAGGCGATCAAGTGGTCAGCAGACCACTTAACCATCCGGTCAATCTTTTTATCTTTGTTACTCATGGTCATCTCCTATTCGTTCCAGGCCGCCACGAGATTGCGGGTGCTTTGTGTAAGCCCCCGTTGCCCCGCAACAAAGACTTCGCCACTGGGCAGTACAACAGCGGAGGTGAGGGTGCCAAGCCCCTCCAGATTGCCGCTTTCGAGCAGTTCGCCATCACTGGTCAGGGACACAAAGATGCCGCCTGTTCCAACCATCATTATCTGTTTGCCGCCATTCACCAGGGTGTGACCGTACAGAGGCAGTTCGCTTCCGATATCGATCTGCGACCAGTTGTCACCATTATCGCTCGTGAAAAATACGTGGCCGCGCATGCCGTAGGCAACCCAGTTGTCATCCTGTAGGTGGGCGGCACCGAACAGAGAACCGTCATAAAAGGCGTCCAGTTTTTCCCAGGATTCGCCATCGTCCAGGCTGCGCAGCACCAGTCCCATTTCACCCACCAGCATGCGGGTATCTGCGGAGTTTCCAGCCATGGCTGCCAGGTGCTCGCCAAAAATTGGCAGCTCGATGTCGGTGAAGGTAGCGCCGGCGTCGTTCGAAACCATGAACTTGCCAAAGCTGCCATAGGCAAAAATGCGTTGACCATCGGCGCTCCAGGTGCCCAGTAAAGGCTCGCCCAATTCGCTGTCACGCATGACTGCTTCCCAGTTCAGGCCGCCGTCTTCACTGCGTAACATAACGCTGTCATGACCCACAGCGAGCAGCAGGTTGTCGTCAATCCGGCTGATATCGGTGAGGGTAACCGGTGTTTCGGTGTCGCTATGGCGAATCTCCCAGCTATGCCCGTTGGTTTCGCTGACGGCAATGATGCCGCGTTCGCCAACGGCTACCAGTCTGTTGTTAACCGTGATCAGGTCGTTTATTTGCATCCGGTTCAGATTAAGCAGGCCCAAATTGGGGTTAACACTCTCGCGGGGCGAAAATGCAAACAGCACAAGGCCTGCAACCAGTAAACAAAATGAATAACTTATGAGTCTGTACACGGTATTCTCCAAAGTATGAGATCTTGCCAGGGTGGCTATAGCAGCCATTGGATCCCTAATTGTTATAATCGATCTTCTGCTGAAGCCGATGTTGCTCGCGAGCGCTATAGGCGTCATCGTCCAAATGGGCTATGCCCCGTGTCGCGCCTCGGCAGAATGGCGACAACAACCCGGGCTGGCTGTTTTCTTACACAAAAAATGATGCTCTGGCCAGGTTCGGTTGCCCCAGCGGAGCTGATGCCGCCATGGTTGCCCTGGGAGCTCTGAAGCCTGACATTGGTAGGTCAGATGGTCAGAACTGGAAAAATTAAAAAATGAAAACGATCTCTCTTATCACCCGCCGCGACGATGTGACGCGGGATGAGTTTCGCGACTATTACGAGCAGCAACACGCTGAGCTTGCCATGCGCTACTTTCCCTATCAGCGTTACACCCGCAACCATGTGCTGGGTGATGCAGCCCCAGGGTTTGACTGCATCAGCGAATTTGGCATGACCGATGCTTTTCGCGCCAACGCTGGCAACGTGATGGAGTCGGAATCCCGCGCCCGGTTACTGGCCGATGAGCTCAAGTTTATGCGACCTGAGTGCATTCGTGTGGCTCTGGTGGATGAGTTGATGCTGAAACCGGCTCCCGCCAGCAGTTTGGCGCTGAGCAGAGGTGGCGTGCGCAGCGCGCTGCTATATAACGCTGCCCGTGGCGCGGACATTGATTCGGACAGAATACAAACTCAGCTTTTACCGCTGTTGACCGGTGCAGCATGCCTGAACAGTGCCAGCCTGGATATTGTCAGGCACCGTGCTGATTCGCCATTCCCCTTTGATGCAGTGCTTTGGCTGAGTTTTAACGGCGAGGCTTGCTCTGATGCACTGCTGGCGCAGCTGCGCCAGCTGAACGGTTTACGACACGAAATTGAGGTGGCGACCTTCGCCACGCCGTTGCGGGAACTGCAGGATCGCTTTGAGGCGTACCTGCCGTGAAACAGCGCTGTTACTTCTGCGAAAAATGGTCCGTATTGACGATGCCAGGCAGGCAGGGTTCGCTAATGCTGGAGGCACTGGTAGAACCGCAATAACAACTGACAAGAGGACCTCAATATGCCAATTACCGCTATTACCGGCGCCGCCTCAGGCATTGGCGCTGCTCTGAGCCAGCAGCTAAAAGAAAACGGCCATACCGTTATTGGTATTGATCGCGCTGGCAGTGATATCAGCGCTGACCTGTCAACCGCTGAAGGCCGCAAGGCTGCTGTTCAGCAGGTTCTGGAAAAGTGCGACGGCACTCTGGACCAGCTGGTGCTGTGCGCAGGCCTGGGTGTTACTGCACCTAACTGCGGCCTTATTGTTGCGGTGAATTATTTTGGTGTGGCAGATTTGCTGGACGGTCTGGCACCTGCACTGGCCAAAGGTGATAAGCCTTCAGCGGTGGTGGTGGGTTCCATTGCCTCGATACAGCCTGGCGCCAACGAACTGCCCATGGTTGCAACCATGCTGGCGGGTGATTTTGAGGGTGCCGTGGCTGCGGCGAATGAGCAGGGTAATCCCAGTATGGCTTATGCCGGCTCGAAGTATGCGGTAACGGTATTTGCCCGCCGCAAGGTTCGCGACTGGGCCAAGCTGGGCGTGCGCCTGAACGTGCTGGCCCCTGGCGCCGTAGAAACGCCGCTGTTTAAGGCGTCTACCGAAGACCCGCGGTTTGGCGAAGCCACCCGTAACTTTGTCGCGCCTCTGGGTCGTGGCAGCCGTCCGGAAGAAGCGGCTAATGTCATCGCGTTTTTGCTGTCTGACAAAGCCAGCTTTGTTCACGGCACGGTGTTGTTCGCCGATGGTGGTATGGATGCCATGGTGCGCCCGGATCGGTTCTGAGTTGGCCGATGCCTTTTCAGAGAACTGATTAAACTGTTGGGTCATTATAAAAAAACCGCGAGGCCTATGGCTCGCGGTTTTTTTTAGCACTATTAATCCGTTACACGTATTGGCTGGTCAGCCCTCAGGCTGCAGCTTCGGCCGCTGATGCCTGCACCGGGTAGTGATCAACCTGATGGCGATAGCGCGGCACGGCAAAGGCCAGGCACACACACGGAATCACCAGCAGGGCGATCGAACTTGCCAAGGCGTAACGCAGGGCTTCATCGCCGATCGTCGCACTGAAGTAGTCGCTCAGAATACCTACAACCAAAGGCCCCAGGCCAACGCCCAGCAGAGTGATGCCCATGAACAGAAGGGCCGTGCCCTGGGCCAGTCGCTTGGGCGGTATCAGATAACTCATGGAACCGAAGCAGGGCACCGTCCACCACACGCCAAAAAAGGCGAAGCCCAGATAGAACAGGAACGCTGTGGGCACGGCCATAGAGCCCATGTAAAATGCCGCACCGTCCGGCCACAGGAAAAAGGCCAGCCCGAACGGAATGCAGATTAAGGTGCCAAGCAGCGCCGATCCTAACTGCCATCCGCTGTTTTTGGACGCCATTCGATCGGTAAATGCGCCACAGGCCAGAGTGCCTGCCACCGACATTAAGCCGCCGCCAACGCCCATCAACAGGCCGGCGTCTTGCAGGCTAAGGTCGTGTGACCGAATCAGGAAACTGGGTACCCAGGTGCCGATGGCGTAGCCCGCAACTGCAGCAACACTGGCTGATGCGACAACCAGCCCATACGCTGGCGTTCGCATCAGTTTTTTCAGGGTTTCTGCAAAACTTTCGTAAGGTTGTTTCGGGCTGCCAGCAGGCTCCGCTGCCGCTTTGGGCTCGCGTACCGTAAACATCAGAATCAGGCCCAGCAAGACCCCGGGTGCGCCAATGACGATAAACGCCCAGCGCCAGCCGTAGGTGTCGGCTATCCAGCCCCCCATGCCCAGGCCAACCACAGCGCCAATAGCCGGCCCCATCAAAAACACCGAGAGTGCACGGGAGCGCAGGTGCGGCGGGTACAGATGTGACACCATCGCCACCGACGGCGCCGAGCCACCAGCCTCGCCAATGGCCACGCCTACCCGAAACAGCAGTAACATGGCAAAACTGGTTGCCATGCCGCAGAGCATGGTCATGACGCTCCAGGCAATACAGGCGACTGCGATGACCGGTTTGCGCCCGATACGATCCGACAGCCGGCCCAGAGGCAGCCCGAAAACGGTATAAAAAAGCGCAAAAGCCACTCCGGATAACAGCCCGATCATGGTGTCGGACACGCCAAACTCCAGCTTGATCGGCTCAATCAGAATGGAAACGACCAGGCGGTCGATGTAGTTGAATATGTAAATAATGGCGAGCATGCCTAGAGCGTAATGCGTGCGCCAGGTTACCTTGGGTGATTGAGTCACAGGTCTTCTCCGGAGGGCTTTTGTTGTTCTTGCATAATCTGGAGCTGCCCGATCAGTGGCATCGTCTATTCAGACCACAGCCACGTCACAGTGCAGCGTCATGCGGTTAGCGAGCCGCCATTCAAGGGCAGTACCTGACCCGTCACCCAGGCTGCTTCTTTGGACGCAAAGTAAGCCACGCCTGCGCCTACATCCTCCGGGCTACCGGCGCGGGGCACGAAGCATGTTTTTTTGGCCAGCGCATCCGAGTCCCAGTTGTTCATGGTGCCCAGTGATAGCGCATTTACCGTAATGCCTGAACGCCCGGTTTCCGCCGCCAGATGGCGAATAAAACCCACAGCGCCGGCTTTTGACGCCGCGTAGGCTGCGATGCCCATTGGCAAACCGGCTCGCCAGGACTCCGAGGTAATGGCGATCACCCGGCCGTAGCCGCGCTCTTTCATGCCCGGTACCGCGGCGTGGCAGCAGTTCATCAGGCCAAACATATTCAGGTTTACAAACTTTTGCCAGTCTTCAGGTGAGGACTCCAGAAACTTGCAATAGCCCATGCCGTCGGAGGGTACGCCGGCGTTGGACACCAGAATGTCGATTTTTCCGGCTTGTTTAACAATAGCCGCAACCATCGCCGTTACGGCGGCGTGATCGGTCACATCGGCGGCTGCGGCAAAGGCGTCAATGCCTTCGCCGCGCAGTTCTTCAGCGGTCGCCTCGGCGCGCTCGGCATACAGATCGTTTACAGCGACCCGTGCGCCCAACTTGCCCAGCATGCGCGCAATGCCAACACCCATGCCGCGGCCGGCACCGGTGACCAGCGCAACCTGTCCTTCTAAACTGAATACGTCCTGTGTCATCTAACTGCTCCTTTCGCCGAATTAGTCTTGGTCTCAGAATCTAGCGTATTCAGCGCGGGTTACATCGTCTGTTTGGACAGGCGGAACCGATCAGGTGGCTTGCGGTTGGGATCCGGTGGATTTCGGTTGCCAGGGCTCACTGCGTAACAGGGTGTACAGCAGAATCATGGGAATCAGAATGGTCAGGCTGACGAGTATCAGTGAGTAGCGCAGTGATTCTTCTCCAACGTAGGGATAAAGTACGTCACTGAGCACTCCGGTTATCAGCGGCCCCAGCCCCACGCCCAGCAGGGTTGAGAACACCGTCTGCAAAGCGATGGCAGTGGCCCTTTGCCATTGTGTTACCAGCTGGGTAAGCAGGTTAAAAGACGGTCCCACCCAGAACACCGTGAAAAAACCTGACAGCGCGCAAAACAGCATAGCGTTAGGCACAGGCACTCCGGCAAGCTCAAAGGCAATGCCGGCAGGGGTAAGCAAGTAGGCAATCATCGCGCTGATGGCGGCGAAGTGTCCAATCAACGGCATGCCCACCAGCCAGGCTCGGTTGCGTGCGCTTAGGCGATCGGTCATCCAGCCGCTGAACAGGCTGCCAACACCGGCTGCAACGCCTGTGACAACACCTGCCAATATGCCCGCGTGCTGCAGTGACAGTTCATGGGAGCGTACCAGAAACGCGGTGTTCCACATGGCGAAGGAAAACGCACCAAACGTGGTGATGGCGCTGGCGCTGATCAGCACCAGGCAGGGCCGGTTGCGAATCAGCGCCATGGCCGCCTGATACAGGCTTTGGCGAGCCGGCTCGGTGCCGCCGCCAATGTCCCATTTACCGCGGCTGGGTTCGTTGATGAAAAACCCCAGGGCCAGGGACATAAAAATAAGGGGTGTACCAATGACAAAAAAGCCGGTGCGCCAGCCGTAGGCGTCAATCACCCAGGCGCCTGCGCTGAGTCCAACAATGCTTGAAATAGTGGGAGCGCCGGTAAAACAGCTTATTGCAAATGAACGACGGTGCGCCGGATAAAGGTCGGCGATTAATGACAGAGAGGCAGGAGTAACCGGTGCTTCTGCCGCCGCCACCAGCATACGTGCGACGATCAGCATCCAGAAGCTCATGGCAAAGCCGCACAATAGCGTGGCAATCGCCCACAGGCCCAAGCTAAACGCCAATACTTTGGTGCGGTGGTGGCGATCAGACAGGCGCCCGGCGGGCAGGCCCAGAAAAGCGTACACCACAGCGAATGCCAGGCCCGAAATCAGGCCCATTGCGGTGTCGCTGGCGTTGAATTCCAGTTTTATGGGTTCGATCATGACAGACATGATCTGGCGCCCCATAAAGCTACCGGCGTAGGTCAGAACCAAAAATGCCAGAAAGCCGTGGGTGCGCCAACCCAAGCGGCCAGTTCCGGCGACGGTGGTCGTCATGATTTATGCAGATGCCTTGCGTTGTCTGAGCAGCGTCAGGGCAGTGTCTTCGATCATGTCTTCCTGACCACCGACCATGCCACGACGGCCCATTTCGACCAGGATTTCTCGCGCAGGTACGCCGTATTTGGCTTCTGCACGCTTGGCAAACAACAGGAACGAGCCGTACACGCCTGCGTAACCCATGGTTAGGGCGTCGCGGTCGCTGCGGATCGGAAAGTCCATAATGGGCACCACCAGGTCTTCCGCTACGTCCTGAATGCCGAACACGTTGACGCCGGTTTCGATGCCCATGCGGTCACACACGGCGATCAAGATTTCCATCGGCGTGTTGCCAGCACCGGCACCCAGGCCGGCACAGGCGGCATCGATGCGGGTCGCACCGGCTGCAATGGCTGCGATAGAGTTGGATACGCCCATGGCCAGATTGTGATGGCCGTGAAAGCCGATTTCGATGTTGTCACCCAGAGCCTCGCGAATGGCCGAAACCCGGGCGGTGATGTCGTGGGGCAGCATGTAGCCGGCGGAATCTGTGATGTAGATGCAGTTGGCGCCATAGCTTTCCATGAGCTTGGCCTGCTTGGTGAGGCCCTCCGGGGTGTTCATGTGAGCCATCATCAGAAAGCCAACGGTGTCCATGCCCAGTTTGCGAGCTTCAGTGATGTGCTGCTCTGAAACATCGGCTTCGGTGCAATGGGTGGCGACACGAATGGTGTTCACGCCCAAGTCTTTGGCCATGTGCAGGTGGTCAACGGTTCCGATACCCGGCAGCAGCAGAGCAGACACCTTGGCCTTTTTCATCAGCGGGATCACCGCTGACAGATATTCTTCGTCGCTGTGGGCCGGGAAACCGTAGTTAACCGATGCGCCACCCAGGCCGTCACCGTGGGTGACTTCAATCAGCGGCACGCCAGCGGCGTCCAGGCCCTGAGCGATAGCTTTCATTTCGTCCAGAGAAATCTGGTGGCGCTTGGGGTGCATGCCGTCGCGCAGGCACATGTCGTGAACAGTAATTTTTTTGCCGTGCAGGTCCATGACTGTCTCCTTAAACAACAGCTTCGGTGAGTAATTTTTCAGCAAACATTTCAGCGGTGCGCGCAGCAGCCGCGGTCATGATGTCCAGGTTGCCTGCGTACTTCGGCAGGTAATCGCCCAGGCCTTCCACTTCCATGAAAATGGATACCCGGTTGCCGTCAAACACCGGGCCGTTGACTAGCTTGTAGCCCGGTACGTACTTTTGTACTTCTTTGATCATGTCGTGAATCGACTGGGTAATCGCTTCCTGGTCCGGCTCGCCTTCCACCAGGCAGTGCACTGTGTCGCGCATGATCAGCGGTGGTTCGGCCGGGTTGATCACTATAATGGCTTTGCCTTTTTTGGCTCCGCCCACTTTTTCCACCGCGCGGGCTGTGGTGCGGGTGAACTCGTCAATATTTTTGCGGGTGCCGGGACCCACCGATTTGGAGGCAGCGGTAGCGATAATTTCGGCGTATTCAACGGTCTGCACGCGGGATACTGCGGCCACTAAGGGAATAGTGGCCTGGCCACCACAGGTGACCATATTCACGTTTAGCGCGCCGGCTTTCAGATTTTCGTGCAGATTCACCGGCGGCACGCAGTAAGGGCCGATAGCCGCTGGGGTCAAGTCGATCATCAACACGCCCAACTCGTTCAGCTTGCGGCTGTTTTCGGCGTGCACGTAGGCAGAGGTAGCATCAAAGGCGATTTGGATGTTGTCTTCTATGATGTGTTTCAGCAGACAGTCAACGCCCTCTGAGGTTGTTTTTAGCCCCAGATCTCTGGCGCGCTGCAAGCCTTCGGACGTTGGGTCTATGCCCACCATCCACACCGGCTCAAGAAATTCACTGCGCTTGAGTTTGTACAGCAGGTCGGTACCAATGTTGCCTGGCCCGATCAGGGCACAACGGATTTTCTTACTCATGGTGATCGTCTCTCCGGTAACGGAATTATTCTGTGAACGTCAGGCTTGCAGAACCCAGGCCACTGATGGTCATTTCAATGTGGTCGCCGGCACCCACAGGCACCAGTGGGGCCAGGGCGCCAGACAAAATGACTTCGCCCTTGCGAAAGGGAATGCCGAGTTTGCCCAAAGTGTTCGCCAGCCAGGCTACGGCTTCGCAGGGGTGACCCTGTACCGCCGAACCCAGGCCACTGCCGGCGGGCTCGCCATTTTTGGTCATGGTCAGCTCTACCGCCGCCAGGTCAATAGTGCGCGGGTCAATACGGTTAGCTCCCAGGGCAAATACGCCGCAGGAGGCGTTGTCAGCAACGGTATCCTGAATCGCAATTTTCCAGTCACGGATGCGGGAATCGACAATTTCGAAACAAGGCACCACAAACTCGGTGGCCTCCAGTACGTCTGCGGCGGTCACGCCTGGGCCGTTCAAATCCGCTGACAAAATAAAGGCAATTTCGCCTTCAGCCCGAGGCTGCACCAACCGATGCTTGGCCATGCCGACGTCACAGCCGTTGGCGACTTCCATCGCGTCGGTCAGAAAACCAAAATCCGGCTGGTGCACGTTCAGCATGTCCTGCACGGCTTTTGAGGTAACACCAATCTTTTTGCCAATCAGCTTTTGCCCCGCCTGCTCGCGGCGCTGCAAAAAGCGCAGCGAAATGTTATAGGCCTGTTCGATGGTGATGTCGCTATAGCGCTCGGTCAACGGTGCCAGACTGGTGCGGCTTTGTAGGGCGTCGTAGAGTTCGTCGCCCAGCGCTTTGATGAGTTTATCGTCAATCATGAGTGTGTCCCTGTCTCTGGGTCTGGGGCCAGAAAGTGTTAACTGGGGAAAACGCTGGTATCGGCACCACCGTCTATGTCGAGTATCTTGCCGGTGACCCAGCTTGAAGCCGGTGACGCCAGGTACAAGGCCGCCGCTGCTATGTCTTCCACTTCGCCCAAGCGCTTTAGCGGTGTATTTTTGGTCATAATCTGCTTGACCTGCTCGGGCATGACTTTGTTCAGGGCGTCGGTCATCACCGGGCCGGGCGCTATGCCGTTAACCCGCACTTCCGGCGCAAAGTCCTGTGACAGCAGCTTGGTCATGTGGCTGAACGCGGCCTTGGCGGTGCCGTAAGAACTAAAATTGGGCTGAACGTAGCGCGCGGCTACCGAGGTGATATTCACAATGTTGCCACCGCCGGCCTCACGCATGTGCGGTACGCACAGCTGGGTCAGGTGATAGGCCGTTGTCACGTTGAAGTGCAATATGCGGTCGAATTCCTGCCATGACTGTTTCAGCGGGTCGTTGGGGCCGCCACCGCCAACGTTGTTAACCAAGTGGGTGACTTTGCCGAAAGCTTCGAGTGCTTTTTCAACCAAAGCCTCGCGCTGTGCCGCGTCAGTGGCATCACAACGAACGGCAACGGCCTCGCCGCCTTGTTCCCTAATTTGCGCAGCAACCGCTTCAACGTCAGCCACTGTGCGCGCTGCGCACACCACTTTTGCGCCTGCTTCGGCGTAAGCCAGGGCAATAGCGCGGCCAATACCTTTGCCGGCACCGGTAACAATGGCAACGCTGCCGTGCAGGCTGAATCGGTCAATCAGGCTCATGGAATTCTTCCTTGCTCTTGTTCAGTGCGTTGTTTTTGTATCGGTGGCAGGCTCTGAAGCCCACAAATCTGGCAGCCCGGGATCGGTTACCTTGATAAGGCGCTTGAGCAAGAACTTTAGTGTTTCGGCATCCCCACGGCCCAATTTATCGACAATCTGTTCTTCCACGGCTTTAGCCATGGCAATTTGCTTCAATGATGCTTCAAGGCCAGCGCCGGTCAACATATAGCGGCTGTCACCGTCTTTTTTGACAAGCACGATGTAGTCGCTGGCGATCAAACGGTCCATTTCTACAGCGGTCACGTGATTGCCGGTGTAATCAACATAGCTGTTGACTTCTTTCAGCGTCAGATTGTCCTTAATGCTCAAGATCGACAAAATGAAGAATTGCTGTTCGTCCAGCTTTTGGGTTTGCAGCAGACTATGCAGCGACGACACCATCTGAAAGTGAGCGCGACCTGCCAAGTAGCCCAGCAGATCTTCGGTATAGCTGCACTCTGGTGGCGGATTGCTGCTCAGCTGAACGCCTTCGCGGGGCTTACGTGCGGCTAGGGCGTACTGACCGCTTTGGAAGGCCAGCGGTGGTAGATCGGTTTTGTCGAAGTTCAGCACTTCGCCGACAAAGATCATATGGTCACCGCCTTCATAGATGAACGCGGTACGGCAGTTGAAGCGAGCGGTACAGTTGTGCATCAGTGGAATGTCATTGATGCCCTCATCCAGCTCAAAGTCTTTAAATTTGTCTTCGCCGCGGGAAGCAAAGCGACCGGACAAGGCTTCTTGCTCGGTCGACAGAATATGTACGTTCCAGTGCTTGTTGGTGGTAAATGCCGAGAGGCTCATGGCGTTTTTGTCGAGGCTCCATAGCACCATGGGCGGATTCAACGAAACTGAGTTAAAGCTGTTGGCCGTTAGGCCAATCGGCTCTCCGTTTTCATCGCGGGTGGTAATAATCGTCACGCCCGTAGTAAAGGTGCTTAATGCGCTACGAAATGCTTGTGGGTCGAAGCTGGCTTTGGCCATGGTGAGATACCTCCTGAAAGCTTGCAATATGACCATCAGTATCGAACGAGGGGGCTAGTGGGGCATCGTCTCTATGGACTATCGTTTCTAGCCCCTTTTGTAGCCTGATTTCTGGCCCCGTTTTCATTCGTGAAATGCGCCATGGCAACGGGCTTTGCAGTATTATCGTCCGAACAGACGAAGTCGTCTGGGGGGGTGGGTTTTATGCTAAGCGGTGGTCACCATAACCAGAATAATTCCAAGGAGAAGTCCATGAATGCTCAGCTACAAACACCGGAACAACTGGCCGAATTGCTTGGCCGCCACCGTAAGGCCTTGAGCGAGCAGGGCACAGCCGACATCGAGACGCGCAAACGGCGTATCCAGGCCGCGATTGATCTGCTGGTGGATTATCATCAGCAGATTTGTGATGCGGCTGATGAAGATTTCGGCGGCCGCCATGAGGGCTTCACCCTGATGAATGATATTGCCAGCTCTATTGGTTCTTTGAAGTACGCCCGGGAAAATCTGGAGGCCTGGTCGCAGCCTAGTCCGCGTCCCATGTTTGCGCCTTACGACCAGCTTGGCGCAACCGCTTGGGTTCAGTATCAGCCCAAAGGCACCGTTGGCATTATTGGTACCTGGAATGCGCCGGTATACACCCTGTTCAGCCCATTGGCCGGAGCCTTGGCTGCGGGTAATCGCGCAGTGCTGAAACCTTCAGAGGTTACACCGCGGGTGGCGGAAGTGCTGGCGCAGGCCGTGGCCGAGCGTTTTGACCCGATGGATGTTGCGCTTATTAATGGTGGCGTTGAGGTGGCTAAAGCCTTTTCGGCCATGCCGTTTGATCATCTGGTATTTACCGGCAGCACGGCTGTGGGTAAAGAGGTTATGCGCGCTGCCGCCGAGCACCTGGTGCCGGTTACCCTGGAACTGGGTGGTAAATCACCGGTGATTATTGGCCAGTCTGCAGATATCCGCGAGGCAGCACGTCGTCTGGCCATTGCCAAGGGCACGAACGGTGGCCAGCTGTGTATTTCACCGGATCGGATTTTTGTGCCGATTGCTGCTCGCGATGAGTTTATTGCGGCGTTCAATGAAGCCTACGCTCAGTTGTACCCCGCTATTGAGGATAATAACGACTTTGTGTCGGTGGTGAACGACCATCACATGGCGCGAATTGACGGCTACATAAAAGATGCTGAGTCCCACGGCGCCACGATTGTCAAGGTGCCCGATCTGCCAGAGCAGGAAGCTGGCCGTAAACGGCCCTTGAGCATTGTGGTCAACCCGCCGCTGTCCGCTAACATTATGCAGCATGAGATTTTTGGCCCGGCTCTGGTCTTGCTGACCTATGCCGATGTGTCCCACGTGGTGGAAGAAATCAACAGTGGTGGTCGGCCTCTGGCGCTCTACTACTTTGGTAAAGACCAGAAAGAACAGGATTATGTGCTGAGCCACACTCTGTCGGGTGGTGTAACCCTGAACGATGCGATGATGCACCCGGCGCTGGATAACGCACCATTTGGCGGCGTTGGCGCTTCTGGCATGGGGCACTACCACGGCCACGAGGGGTTCCTGGAGTTCAGTCACGGGCGCACTGTGTTCAATTCTGCCGAGGCTGACCCACGCGCAGAGTGGGGCATGCTCCCGCCTTATGGCGAGCATTTCGTGTTGGCCATGAAGTCTCAGATAACAAGCTGAATGTAATTTGAAGTCAAAAAAACCGGACGCAAACGTCCGGTTTTTTTGGCTGGTGACAGCCAAAGTGCGCACGTTTTTTAACCAATGCGGATAATTTTTAGCCATTTTGCCAGTCGTGACATCTCGCGCTCATTTCTAGTCCGGTTTGACGATGAGTGACTTGGCAGGTCTCACGATAATTAAAGCCAGCCGCTAAGATCGACCGCAGCGGTAAACTCTCGGAGGATTACACATGGCTGTCATTCATCAAAAAACAGAACAAGAGCGCGAGCTGGTTGAGCGAGCCCGTAAACTCATTCCTGCGCTGAAAACCAGAGCGGCACAGACTGAGCGGGATCAGAGAATCCCGGATGAAACCATTGCCGATATGCAAGAGGCCGGTTTCTTCCAGGTGCTGCAACCCAAACGCCATGGCGGCTACGAAGTGGATCCACGCACTTTTTTCGAAATTCATCGCGCGCTTGCTGAAGGCTGTATGTCTACCGCCTGGATTTACGGCGTGATGGGTGTTCACCCCTGGCAGCTGGCACGCTTCCCGGAGCAGGCGCAACAAGACGTCTGGGGCGAAGATCAAAGCACCCTGATTGGCTCTACCTATATGCCCGTTGCTAAAGTGACGCCGGTTGACGGTGGTTATAAGATCAGCGGCCGTTGGGGTTTCTCAAGCGGTTGCGAGCACTGCAAATGGACTCTGTTGGGTGGCATACTGCCTGCTGATGAGAATGGCGAAGGCATGGAGCACGGCACCTTTCTGGTGCCAGACACCGACTACCGCATTGAACACAACTGGGATGTCATGGGCCTGCGCGGCACAGGCAGTCACGATATTGTGATTGATGAAGCCTTTGTTCCGGCTCACCGTGTACAGCGCACCAACAATAGCGCGCCGGAAGCGACCCCAGGCCTTGAACTGAACACCAATGCGATCTTCAAAATTCCCTTTGCCCAGGTATTCACCCGCGCAGTATCCAATGCGGTGTTGGGTGGTTTGCAGGGTGCGATTAACGAATTTTGCGACAACGCCGCCAAGCACATTGGTAAGCACGGCTCCAAAACTGCGGAAGATCCCGTAGCTCAAGACGCCGTTGCCGACGCCATCCTGACTGTGGATATGTTGAAACTGGTTCTGGATCGCAACTTTGGCGAGCTGCTGGAAATCGCTCAAAAGGGCGAGCTTCCAGACGTCGAAATGCGTCTTCTATATCGTTACCAGTCGGCTTACGTGACCAACACCTGTGCCGAAAAGGTCAGTGCACTGCTGAAATCCATGGCGGCATCTGGTCTTTATAAGAGCAACCCGGTGGAACGAATTTTCCGTGACGTGCACCAGGCTCGTGGCCACATTGCCAACAACGTAGGTAACTTTGGCCGAGCGTTCGGCACGGTACAACTGGGCTTGCCTAACCCTGACCCGTACGTGTAAGTAACAGCCGCGACCGGTCTGGCCGCGGTTTTTTGCTTTTACTCCAGTCACTGATGCAGGTGTGTTCATGTCCGGTAATAATAATTTTAATGAAGAGTACGATCTGGTCATCGTGGGTTCCGGTGCCGGCGCAATGACAGCCGCGGTTACCGCTGAGGCCAACAAGTTGCGTGTGCTGGTGGTTGAGAAAACCGCAGAGTACGGCGGAACCTCGGCGTTGTCTGGCGGGGGTATCTGGATTCCGTGCAACCACCATTTCAAGGCAGTTGGTGGCTCCGACAGTCCGGAAACTGCGTGGACCTACCTGAAGAACGCAATCGGCGACGACATCGACGAAGAGCGGGTGCGTACCTACATTGAAAAAGCCCCGGAAATGATTCAGTGGCTGGAACAAAATTCCCGCGTGCGTTACGCGGTAGCGGACAAATACCCGGATTACTATCAGCACCTAGATGGAGCCTTGGCTGGAGGCCGAACTCTGGACCCGGAGCTGTTCGATCTGGATTCGCTGAAAGGTGAACTGAAAAATCTGCGTATGGCTTCGAGGGGCAACATGCTGATGGGCAAGATAGCCTGGACAGCACGCCAGGCCCACGTAGCCATGTCGAAGTCTCGCGGCTGGCGCCTGATGATCATCTGGATGATGCTTCGCTATAAGCTCGATTTTATGTGGCGCAGGAAAACCGGTGAAAAACGCGACCGCCGTACCGCCCTGGGCAACGCCCTGGTGGCAAGTCTGCGTGCGTCGCTGTTGGATCGGGATGTGCCCTTATGGCTGAATACCAATTTTGTGGATGTGATTGAAAACGACGGTCGCGTGGCCGGGATAGTGGTCGAGCGCGATGGCAAGCAGATGCGCATTGGCGCCAGGCGCGGCGTTATTTTCGGTGCGGGTGGTTTCGAGCAGAACCCTGCGTTGCGTGAGAAGTACCTGCCCAAACCCAATCAGGCCAATTGGAGCACTACGCCCAAAGGTGCCAACACTGGCGCTGCGTTAGAGGTAGGTCAAAAGCTGGGAGCGGCAACGGCGCTTATGGACTGGGCCTGGTGGACGCCGTCCTTCCTGGTACCCGGTGAAGAGAAAGCCCGCGGCGTGTTTGCCGAACGCGCTTTCCCCGGTGCCATTGTGGTGAACAGTCTGGGTAAACGCTTCGTTAACGAAGCCGCGCCTTATCTGGAATTTGTAACGGCCATGTACGCCGACAACGAAGTCACCGGCGGCAAAACCATTCCGAGCTACGCGGTATTTGACTCCAAATTCCGCTTTAACTATGCCATGGGCCCGCTGATGCCGGGGCAAATCATGCCTGACAGCCGTCTGCGCAAAGAATGGAATAACGCGCTCTATTTTAAGGCCGATACTCTGGACGAGCTGGCAGAGAAAATCGGCGTTGACGCAGCCGGCCTGCACGACACCGTCAACAAAATAAATCGCTACGCCGAGACGGGCGTAGATGAAGACTTTGCCCGTGGCGGTAATATTTTTGACCGTTACTACGGTGACAGCAATATAACGCCGAACCCGTGCCTGGCACCGGTTGCCAAAGGCCCGTTCTACGCCATGCCGATGCAGGCTGGTGATATTGGCACCAAGGGCGGCTTGCTCACTAACAAGCATGCTCAGGTGGTTAAACCAGACGGCTCGGTGATTGAAGGCTTGTACGCTATTGGCAATACGTCAGCCTCAGTGATGGGGACCACTTACCCGGGTGCTGGCGGCACACTTGGTCCCGCGATGACATTCGGTTACGTGGCGGCGCTCGATGCCGCGGGCCAGAACAGGGAGTAACCGCATGACACAGCGATTACAGGGAAAAATTGCCATAGTGACCGGTGCCGCCAGCGGAGTGGGGGAGGCGGTTGCCCGCCGCTTCGTGCGCGAAGGCGCCCTTGTTCTGATGTCCGACCTGAACCAGGCTGACGGTGAGCGTATTGCCGCGGAAATCGGCGCTACGTTTGTTCATCACGACGTAACCGACCCCCAGGGTTGGGACGCGCTGGTGCAAAAAGCGGTATCGGACTTCGGGCAGCTGGACATACTGGTGAATAACGCTGGCATCCTCATTCCCGGTGATATCGAAAACACCCGTTATGAAGACTGGAAAAAGCTGATGACGGTAAACGCCGACAGCGTTTTCCTTGGTTGTAAAGCGGCCATTGGGGTAATGAAAGCCCAGGGCGGCTCCATCGTGAATATGTCATCGGTCGCCGCGTTGGCAGCGAAAGAAGATTATGTGGCTTACAGCGCCAGCAAGGGCGCTATTTCGTCGTTGACCCGCGCGGTGGCTGCCGACTGTCGCCTCAAGCGGTACCGGATTCGCTGTAATTCGGTGCACCCTGACGGTGTCCTCACCGCTATGACACGAGCAGCTTATCCCAAAGGCATCGACCCAAACATGCTCACCATCGACAAAGATCCGATGAATCGCGCCTGTCAGCCAGACGATATTGCCGATGGCATTCTTTACTTGGCGTCGGACGAATCCCGAGCGGTAAACGGGATTGAACTTCGTATCGACAGTGGCCAATTTATAATGAGTATCTGAAATGACAACGCCGAACTATTTTGATCTGGACGTCGCTGAAGTCATTCGCGAAACCAACGACGCCTGCTCCTTCGAATTCGAGATTCCGGAGGCGATTCAGGACCAATTCAAATATCGTCCTGGCCAGTTTCTGACCCTGCGAATCCCCTGGCAGGATGATTTTTTGCCGCGCTGCTACTCGTTATCCAGCTCGCCGTTCGAGAGCGAACGCCTGCGGGTTACGGTAAAGCGGGTAAACGACGGTCGTGGATCAAACTGGCTGTGCGACAAGATCAAGGCTGGCGACACGTTGCAGGTACTGAAGCCTGCCGGTGTTTTTGTTCCGAAAAGCCTTGATCGGAACTTTCTGCTGTTTGCTGGTGGTAGCGGTGTTACGCCGGTGCTGTCAATTTTGCGCTCGGCCCTGACCCAGGGTGAAGGTAAAATTCGGATGTTGTACGCCAATCGTAATGACACCTCGGTGATTTTTAGCAACTTGCTTAACGATCTGGCATCGCAGTACCCTGAGCGCCTGCAGGTGATCCACTGGTTGGACTCCGTACAGGGCAGGCCAACAGCGCCGCAGTTAGCGCGCTTTGCCGAAGGCTTTGCTGATGCAGACGTATTCGTGTGCGGTCCCGAGCCGTTTATGCAAGGCGTAGAAAAAGCCATGAAGCTGGCGGGTATTGATGGTAAATCATCGGTACACGTGGAGCGTTTTGTGTCGCTGCCTGGCGAGAGCGAAGGTCACGTAGATTCCGTCGTTGCTCACGAAGGCGCGACAGCCACCAAACTTGTCGTTGAGCTGGATGGCGAAACCCGTGAGATCGACTGTAAACCCGGTGAGGTTTTGCTGGCCGCTATGCAGCGGGAAGGCATGGACCCTCCGCACTCTTGCCTGGTAGGTTCGTGCGCTTCGTGCATGTGCACTCTGGTGGATGGCAAAGTGGATTTGCTGGCTAACGCAGCGTTGGACGCTGAAGAGTTGGCAGAAGGCTGGATTCTGGCCTGTCAGGCGATTGCTGCCACCGATAAAGTACGCTTGAAATTCCCGGATTGAGGCTGAAACACCCTTCTTCGTGAAGGGTGGTTACATCGTCCGTTTATAGGATGTGCTATTTAGCGGCCTATCTAATACTGCTCCTTACCCTTTGATGGGATACAAAAGGAGCAACAATGAAACACGTACTCGCGCTTGCTAAAACAATAAAGAAACACCCGCTAAGGCGTTTGCCCCTGGCGGTCGCAATCTGCAGTATCAGCTCGCCACTGATGGCTTTTGAAACCGTTACCTTTGATAACGGCCTGAGCCTGCAAACCCAGTTAACAGCTAACTACACCGTGTCTGCCCGTACCGATTCTGCGAATTCTGAATACCTTCAAGACGCCAATAACGACGACGCCACCCGCAACTTTGACGAATGGGGTTTGATCAACAATCGCGTCAGCCTGTTTGGTGAAGTTATCGCCCGTTATGGCGATTACGGCGCTGTTATCCGCGGCAGCCACTTCTACGACGATGTCTACCATCAGAAAAACGATAACGACTCGTCGAATACGGTGAACATTGCGGGCGATAACCGCAGGTTTACCGACGAAGCCAAAGACCGCAGCGGCGGCGAAGCCCGTTTGCTGGACGCTTATGTGTTTGGCAACTTTACGCTGCTTGAAGACAAATACCTGTCGGTTAAAGCCGGGCGCCATATTGTTGCCTGGGGTCAGAGTGTATTCCTGCCCAACATAAGCCAGGGCCAGACCCCGGTGGATGCGACCAAGTTCAACGTGCCGGGTACCGAAGCCAAAGACACGTATCTGCCCGTTGGGCAGGTGTCTGCCAACCTGGCGTTGAGCCAGGCTGTTACTTTGACTGGTTTCTGGCAGTACGAGTGGGAAGAAACCCTGTTGAATCCGGTGGGTGACTTCTTTGGCTCGGATTTCTTCGGACCCGGGTCAGAGTACTTTCGTTATGGGCCTGGGCCTCTCAGTCTTGCCACTGGCGCGCCTTATGCTGGTGAAGTAACGCCGGATGACGATGGTCAGTGGGGCGTGGGTATTCGCTACAACCCTAACTTCAACACTGAATTTGGCCTGTTCCACTACCGTTATCACGATCGTACGCCACAGTTTTTCCTCAATGCGACCGGTAACGACAGCTACAGCTCAGCGCCGGACCTGCGCAACGCCGGAAGCCCGAATTACCAGTTCAAATACTTTGAAGACATCAAGCTGACCGGTGTCAGCGTGAGTACGAAAGTGGGGCAGGTGCAACTGGGTGGTGATATGAGCCTGCGCCAGGATGCGCCGGTTGTGCTGACAAACTTCATCCCAACCACTGGCGACATCCTGCAAACCAACGTCAACGCGACCTATATCATCGGTCCAACGGCGTTTGCGCAGCAGACCACGCTATTGGGTGAACTCATCAACCAGCGTATTCAAAGTGTCGACACGCTGTTTGTAACAGATAACTCAACTGGCACAACCACGGCGTTCGACGAATTCAAATCAGACAGTTTCACAAAGTCCAGCTCGGCTTTTGCTTTGGGAATTTTCCTGGATTATTCGAGCATTCTGCAAGGCTGGGACCTTAAGCCAAAAATCACCTGGACTCAGAACATTGCCGGTAGTGGCTTGGTGGGGTTCGGTGGTCGTGATGAAAAGCGCCTGACTGTGGGTGCCGACATGATTTACCTGGGAAACTTCACTGCGGGTGCCACCCTGGTGAACTATCTGTCGTCCGCCAATCTTGATCGCGGTCGTAGTTCTGCCGACAAAGACTACTTGTCGTTCAACTTCAAATACACATTCTGATAGCTGCGAGGTTCTGATGTTAAACAGACACGCGTTGACTCGATTGATACTGGCGTCTGCCGTTAGCACGCTGATGGCGTCTAATGTTTATGCCGCCACCCCCGAGCAGATTGAAAGCCTGGGAAAAGACCGCACCTGCGTGGGTGCTGAAAGAGCCGGCAATGCCGCAGGCACCATTCCTGAGTGGAGCGGTAAATGGCTGGGTGTTCATGATGGTGTAGATTTCAAGGGCACGGGTAATCATCCGGTTGACCCTTACGCGGATGAAAAACCTGTGTTTGTGATTACCGCAGACAATATGGCCGAGCACGCCGAGCACCTGTCGGTTGGGCAGAAAGCCCTGTTCGAGCAATACCCGGACACCTTTAAAATGCCGGTTTATCCGTCACACCGTGATTTCCGTTTCCCGGATTCGGTGTGCGAGGTAACCCTGCAGAATGCCAAAACCGCCAAGCTGGTGGACGATGGCGAGGGCACAGTGGCAACCACTGGCGGTATTCTGTTCCCGTTCCCGGAAACCGGTCTTGAGCTGTTGTGGACCTCCTCCATCTTCACCTACCGGCCCTGGACCGAGCAGTATACTGCCGATAACATGTACATCCTGGCAGACGGCAGCCGTAACCACGGCCAGCTGAACTCGGCGAATTTGGCGATTCACCTGAAACCTGGCAACGAAGGCCCCACAACCGGCCCGTCTTCTTACTATCTGAACCAGACCAACCTGCCCACCCGCGATCGTGGTGAGGTGAACACCGGTGTGGAATACTGGAACCATAAAACCGATCCGCGCCAGAGCTGGCGCTATGATCCAGGTACCCGCCGTGTACGGCAGTCACCAGAATACGGCTTTGACATGCAGTTCCCGGGTTCCGGTGGTTCTATTACCGTTGATGAAGTGCGTATCTACAACGGTTCGCCCCAGCGTTACAACTGGAATATTGTCGGTAAAAAGGAAATCTACGTTCCCTACAACGCCTACAAAATTCACAGTGAAGACCTGACCTACGATGAAATGCTGACGCCGAATCACGTGAATCCTGACGTGATGCGTTATGAACTGCACAGAGTGTGGGTGCTTGAGGCCAATCTTAAAGACGGCTATCGCCACCTATATTCAAAGCGTCGCATGTATGTCGACGAAGACAGCTGGCTGATGCTGATGGGTGATAACTACGATGCCCGTGGCCAGCTGTGGCGCACCTCTATGGTGAACTACTTCTACGCGCCAGAAGCCAACACCTGGCAGGCGGGCGTGGGCTTGTATCATGACCTGTCCGCCGGTTCTTATCTGGCCTTTAACCTGATCAACGAACAGGATAAGGGTTATATACTGAACAAAGGTGATCTGAAAGCCGGTAACTTCGGCCCGGAAGCGGCCCGTCGCCTTGGTTTGTAGCACCCACGGTTAGGCTGTGATTCAAACGCCATCTATCCGCAAGATAGGTGGCGTTTTTTGTTACCGGGAAATAAATTTTAATCCTTACTATCAATAAGTTGCAGCTTTTATCTCCTTGTTGCTTTCAGCACAAGTGCGGAAAAACAACTATTTAGTCTGTATGGACGAGGTTTTCGCTTCCGCCACACGATATTTTGAACTTAGCTCGCTGCTCTCTATGAAGGGTGCATACATAACGCGAGAGTAATGTCACAGCGATTATCGCGGAGGACGTATGAAAATAAAAACAATGAGTTTTGGAATTGTTCTACTAGCCGTTATTGTTCTGTTGTTTAGCGTTGCCCTGAGCCGCGCACCGCAAAACAGTTATGCTTATCGCATGGCCTGCGAGATCAATCCGGTACAATGCGCCATTCCCAGTAATATGCCCTTGTTTCCGATGCTGCCGCGATAAAGGCCAGCGTTTACCCCATTTTTAATTTCCAGCCGTAGGGCATTGAGCCGAATCCATAGTGGATTCGGCTTTGCTTTGGGCGCTTTGTTCATAATCTGCTATCTGCAATGTTGGGGCTCGTCTATCCGGACGAGGTCGGCCAAGTGTTTGCGCCGTTATAGTGTTAGTACTTACCAACAGCAGACCGGGCCGGGGCCTGGTTATAACAAATTCAAAAGCAGGTGTGCCAATGAGCAATATTGAACAATTCCGTGAGGACGTGCGTGCGTGGCTGGCGGAGAATTGCCCGCTATCTATGCGCGGCCTGATGCCGGCGGACGAAATGGTGTGGGGCGCCCGCAACATGGAGTTCAAAACGGAAGACCAGCGCCTGTGGTTTGAACGTATGCGCGACAAAGGCTGGTTTTGCCCAGACTGGCCAACGGAATACGGCGGTGGCGGCTTAAGCCCTGAACAGACCACGGTGCTGTCGCAGGAAATGCGCAAACTGCGCTGCCGCCCGCCACAGATCAATCTGGGAATCTGGATGCTGGGACCGGTATTGCTGGAGTCTGGCAGCGAAGAACAGAAACGGGAAATGCTGCCGCCCATGGCCCGCGGTGAAATGCGCTGGTGTCAGGGTTTTTCTGAGCCCAATGCAGGCTCTGATCTGGCCAGCCTGCAAACCAACGCTCGCCTTGAGGGCGACGAGTTCATTGTGAACGGCACTAAAATATGGACATCCTACGGCGACAAGTCCGACTGGATGTACGCGTTGGTGCGCACCGGTCCGAAGGAGCCAAAGCACGCCGGTATCAGTCTGTTGCTTCTGGATATGCACTCCCCCGGAGTCACGGTGACGCCGATCGACCTGATCAGCGGCAAGTCCAGCTTCTGCCAGGTGTTCTTTGACGATGTGCGGGTACCCGCATCGCAGTTGGTCGGCAATATTAACGAAGGCTGGGCGCTGGCAAAAGCGTTGCTGACCCATGAACGCCGGGCCATGTCGAAATTCAGTGAAATCAGTCTGCCTACCCATTTCGATCTGCTTGACACTTTGTTTGAATACCTGCCGCAGCCGGAAACCCACGCTGACATAGCGCTTTTTGAACGCGCTATTGCCTGCCGTATGGACGCCCACGCTTTTGAGCTGACCCAGCGCCGCCTAAGTGAAGCCGCGCGCGCGCGCCAGGATGTGTCAGGCATGGTGGCTATCCAGAAACTGGTGCACAGCGAGCAGGAAAAAGACAAATTCGAAGTGTTGCTGGATGTTATGGGCCGCCGGGCTCTGGGTTGGGACGGTCCGGCCTTTAGCAGCGAGCAACTGGCGTTGTCGAATACCTGGTTGAACGCCTTCTCCCAGGCCATTGCTGGCGGCACCTCTGAAGTGCAGCTGAATGTTATCGCCAAGCGTGTGCTTGGGCTTCCGGAAGCAAAGTGAGGAACTTATCGTGAGTCTGGTCTATAACGAGGAACAACAACAACTGGACGACAGCGCCCGGGAATTTCTGGCTGCGCGCTCGCCGGTGGCCGAACAGCGCCGTTTGCGGGATGACAAGGTTGCTGAAGGGTTCGACAGCGCCATCTGGCAACAGATGCTGGAACTGGGTTGGGGCGGAATCGATCTGCCGGAAGCCGACGGTGGTCTTGAGTTTGGGTTTCAGGGCTTTGCGCCGGTGTTTAATCATTTGGGCCGCAACCTGGCGGCCTCGCCGCTTTTGTCATCGGTGGTGCTGTGCGCCGAACTGATCAATCAGCTGGGCAGCGAAGAGCAGCGCAATGCATGGCTGCCGGGTTTAATTGAAGGCCAGCAGCGGCTGGCACTGGCGTCCCACAACAATGACCGTTTCCGCCCGGAACAACTGGCGGTCAGCGCCAGCGCCAATGGTGCGGACTATGTGCTGGACGGCGCCGACTTGTGGGTGCCCGATGGCAACCTGTCAGCAACGTTATTGGTAGCGGCACGCCTGAACTCCGGCGAAGCCGCCGTATTTCTGGTGCCGGCAGACAGCGCAGGAGTCAGTTCAGAGGCCTTGCAGTTGCTGGATTCGCGCAACCACGCGCGGGTAGGTCTCAAGCAGGTTCGGGTGCCTGAAAGTGCCCGCCTGGGCAAGCAGGACGCCAGCGATGCCCTGCTGCGCGCCTTTGATCGCGGCGCCGTATGCCAGGCGGCAGAATTGCTTGGCAGCTCTGAGGTCATGTTTCATGTGACCATTGACTACATGAAAACCCGCACCCAGTTCAACGCGCCTATTGGCAGTTTCCAGGCCCTGCAGCACCGGGCTGCATGGATGCATGTAGAGCTGGAGCTGGCTCGCAGTGCTGTTCTGGCCGGTTTTGAAGTGCTGGCCAATGCCTCTGCCAGCCCCGAGGAACGCCAGCAGCTGGTGAGCCTGGCTAAATGGAAGTCCGGTGAAGCGGCCCACAAAATCAGCCGCGAAGCGGTGCAGCTGCATGGCGGCATTGGTGTGACCGACGAATACGATCTGGGTCTGTTTTTGAAACGCAGCCGCGTGGCGCAGGCGCTCTTTGGCGACAGTGACTACCACTGTGAACGCTACGGGCAAATGGCACAGCAGCAAAGTCATGCTGACAAACACTGAGGAGGCAGCCCATGAGTAATGAACAGATAAGTGCCTGGCAAAAAGCCTGGGGACAGTTGATTCATGAGGCATCACCTTTTGCCGTGGTAAAAAACGAGCAGGGCGTGCCTGAGTTTTCCAAAGCGCCGACCACCCTGGTGCAGGCGCTGCAAGCTGGCCGTGAACACGGGCCCAAGCCATTTTTGAAATGGCAGGATCAGAGTTACACCTTCAATGAATTTTTTGAGGTTGCTGACAAGCTCACCGCCGCGCTGCAAAAAGATCTGCACATTCGCAGCGGCGATCGGGTAGCCATTGCCATGCGCAACCGTCCTGAGTGGATGATTGCGTTTCTGGCGGCGGTACAAGCCGGTGCTATCCCGGTTCCAGTGAACAGCTGGAGCACCAGCGACGAGCTGAGTTACGCCATCAACGATTGTGAAGCGTCTGCGGTATTGTGTGATCCCCAGCGCTATGCTCAGTTGCAAGACCTTGGTGAACATGCTCGGCTGGTTGTGGTAGGCGCTGAGCCGGCACGCGATGGCGATCGTAGCTGGACAAGCCTGTTGCATCACTCGCCGGAAGAGGCCGAGCTGGCAAGCCCGCAACCTGAAGACCCAGCGTTGATTCTATACACCTCCGGCACTACTGGCCGCGCCAAAGGCGCCGTATCCAGCCATAAGGCGGTGTGTCAGGCGTTGTATGCTCTGGATTTTCAGGGCGCCTTCGCCTACATGACATCGCCCGAGCGGATTCAGCCATTGATCGAATCCGGTTTGCAGCCCACCTTGATGCTGGCTTACCCGTTATTCCACGTCAGTGGTCTTTTTTCCCAGTTTATGGGCGCTCTGCGCGGTGGTCGCCGCCTGGTTGTCCTGTACAAATGGGATGTTGAACAGGCGCTTGACACCATACGGGATGAAAAGATCACTCAGTTTGCGGGTGTGCCGACCATGATGCAGCAGCTGATCCATCACCCGCGTTTCAACAGTGCAGATACAGACACGCTTTCTGCACTTGGCCTGGGTGGCAGTGCGGCGTCCAAAGCACTTCTGGCCAAACTGCTTGAAATCAAACCAATGGCGCTGTCTGGCAGCGGCTACGGTATGACCGAGACCAACGGCATAGGCGCAGCCCATGGCGGCAATCAATTCATGGCCCACGCAGATTCGGTGGGTTGGCCGCTGCCACTGGTAGAGATGCGCATCGGCGAAAGCCCCGAGCAAACAGCCGCTACAGGTGTTAGCGGACCTATCTGGCTGCGCACATCGGCATTAATGGACGGCTATTGGAACAAACCGGAAGAAACCAGCGCGTCTATGCACAACGGCTGGTTCTTCACCGGTGATGTGGGCTATGTGGACCGCAACGGTATGCTGTTTATTACCGATCGCATCAAGGACATCATCATTCGCGGTGGCGAAAATATCTCAGCGGTTGAAGTAGAACATTGCATTACTGAACATCCGGATGTGGAAGAAGCCGCGGTATTCATGCTGCCAGACGCCGAATACGGCGAGTCAGTGGCGATGGTTGTGTATACCCGTGAAAACGTCAGTGAAGAGGACTTGCTGGCGTTTATGGGTGAACGGTTGGCCGCTTACAAGCTGCCGCAGCGGATCTGGTTTGCCGATGGACCGTTGCAGCGCAGTGCCACGGGCAAGCTGCAAAAGGCTCAGGTGAAAAAGGAATTTGCCGGTTTGTAGTCATCGTTGTAAAACCGGTTATTAAAACAAAAAGGGAGAGGCCGCAGCCTCTCCCTTTTTGTTTGTGGTTCTTTTGATCTGTGACTTACAGATTCAGCACGGCATTGGTACCACTGCTTAAGGCGCCTTCGATATACCCCAGATTGTCACAGTCGCCGATGGCGGTGGTGTTGAATCCGGCCAAAGCCAGGCTGTCTGCCAGGCTGCGGTCGGGGCCAGCACCGATGGCCAGAACCACCGAGTTGGCCGTCACGCTCTGGGCGTTGTTGTCGTGGTCCAGGTAGTGCACCTGATCTTTATCGATGCGGGTGACGTTACTCTGGGTCAGCATCGGCACATTGTGATCTGCGAGATTATCCAGTACGCGCCATCGACGCACAATGGCCAGCTCTGCGCCTAAAGACGGGCCGGGCTCCAGAATGGTGACCGTACGCCCCCGCTCAATCAGAAATTCGCCGAGCTCAAGGCCTACCAGGCCGCCGCCAACAATGACAACCTGTTTGCCCAGGGGCATCCATAGCTTCGACAGGTCTTTAAGTGCGTCACGACTGTTGGTGGCGCCACTGAGGCTGCCGGCTTTCATCATGGTGCGCTGGGTTAGTGACAGTTTGGCTTTGGCAATCTCGTCGGCGCGGTCGCCGGTCATCAGCCGGCGCAGTTCGTCGCCGCTCCAGACGTGCTTGGCATTGGCGCCTGGAATATCCGGCGCGTCACGGCGTGCACCGGTAGCGACCAGCACATGATCGGCCTTCAGGCTGGTCAATAGTTCAGGTGTGGCTTCGGTTCCATAGCGAACATCAATGGGCAGCTGCTTTACCTGGTGTACCAGGTTGTCTAGCAGCAGGCCGTTTTCCGGATAGGCCAGGGCCGCGAAAAATAGCGTGCCACCCAAACGGTTGCTGCGCTCAATAAGTGTTACCTTGTGACCGCGAAGGCTTGCTACGCGGGCCGCTTCCATGCCGGCAGGGCCGCCGCCAATCACCACAATGTGTTTTTTTGTGCTGGCCGGCATGATGATCTTCTGATGTTCCTGGCCGGTAAATGGATTGGCTGCGCACTTCACCCGTTCGTTGATGAAAATCTGGCTAACGCAGGTGTAGCAGTAAACGCAGGGGCGCACGGCGTCTGGATTATCGGCCGCCAATTTATTGGGCAGCTCCGGATCGGCCAGCAATTTTCGGCCCATGGCAATGAAGTCGCAGCGGCCTTCGCCGATGGCTTTGTTGCCAACGTCTGGCTCAATACGGCCCAGTGCAATCACTGGCTTGTTGATGACCGAACGTATTTCTGCGGCCCAGTCCAGGTAGCCCGCTGGCTTTTGCACCAGGGGTGCATCGGTGAAGGCAGAGCCGGTAACAATCGTGGCGTAGGCGGACACGGCAACGGCGTCTGCGCCTTCTTCTTCGGCGATTTTCGCGGTTTTTTTGGCTTCTTCGATCTCAATGCCGCCGGGCGTGTGCATTTCGTAGGCGTCCAGTCGCAGCCAGACGCCAAAATCGCTGCCGACTCTGGCGCGCACCGCTCTGACCACTTCCCGTAGAAAACGCACGCGGTTTTCAAAACTGCCGCCGTACTCGTCGTCGCGCTGGTTGTGATACGGCGACAGGAATCCGGCGATGATGTAGTTGTGGGCAGCGTGAATTTCGACACCGTCAAACCCGGCTTTTTGCGCCCGTTCGGCAGCCGCCGCGAACCACTCCACCATCTGTGCAATGTCGTCTTTGTCCATCACCCGGATAACCGGGTTGCTGTCGCGGCGCTGGGAGCTGATGAACTTGCCCAGCTCCTCTTTGGTCAGCGACGCCATGATGTTGTTCTTGGTCATCTTCGGTATGGACGGTACCCAAAGGTCGCGACCTTCTGCCAGGTCCCGCGCGGCGACTTTGCCGGCGTGCTGGATCTGCATGGCGACTTTGGCACCGTGGCTATGAACGCGCTCTGCCAGTTTGGCCAGCCCTGGTATGTATTTGTCGTCAGAAATCGCGCACTGATAGGGCTCTGCGGTGCCATGAGGGAACGCAATCGATACAACGCCCATGATGATCATGCCCGCACCACCGGCCGCACGGGCCTCGTAGTACGACATCATCTGCTCGGTAACATAGCCGCCTTCATCGGCGAAATTGTCGCCCATGGGCGACAGGATAATCCGATTGCGCAGTTCAACCGGGCCGATTCGGCCCGGGCTCAACAAGTGTTTGTATTGGCTCATAATAAAAAGTCCTGCCCTTTATAATTGTAATGGTCTGCGGCGGCTAGGAGTTAGCAGCTGCGCAGAAACTCCAGGCATTGCTTGTTAAACAGCTCTTTGTGCTCAACCTGCACCCAGTGGCCGCAGCGGTTCAGCAGCGTGAAACGGGCGTTGGGTGCGTTGTCCAGAATCTTGAAGGTGCCAGAAATCGGGTTAAACAGATCGTTGGCGCCCCAGAAACCCAGGATCGGGCACTGGATTTCTTTCAAGCGCTCGGTCATGTTGGGCACCATCATGGTAGAGAACAGGTTGTCCGGTTGGGTCACGGCAACCGCTGCGCGTTCAGCCAGAATGCTGTCTTGCAACTGACTGCTGTCAAACAGCTGCAAACTCATCACCTGGCGCATCTGCTCAATACCCATAGGGCCCTGCGCATACACTTCGACCATGCGCTTTATGCCTTCCATCTGGAAGTAGGTCTCGCGCTCTTCGACACCTCCTGGTGCCATCAGAATCAGATTTTCGACGCGCTCGGGGTGGTCCAGAACGTAGCCAAGCGCAATAGCGCCGCCCAACGAATTCCCCAACAGCGTGCAACGGTCTATGCCGATGTGGTTCAGCAGCAAACTGAGGTTCTCCACAAAGAACGCCAGATCGTAGTTCACGTCGGCGGGCTTGTCAGAACGGCCGAAGCCGGGAAGGTCCAGAATGATGTTGCGATAACCACTGTGCTCAAACGCAGGGTAATTGCCTTTGAAGTTACTGAATCCACTGGCTCCCGGGCCTGAGCCGTGCAGCCAAACCACCACCGGGCCGGTGCCTATGTCCAGATAATGCAGGGTAAGACCATTTTTCAGTTTGGCGTAGGTGCCAACAGGAAGGGGAAGGTCTTTGCTTGTCTTATTTGTCATGATTCTATCCTGTCAGGAAGTTGCTGGCCGGGTGCTGGCTATGGAGGTTTTAGCGTCGTTATTGTGGTTGCCATTGATCTGTTTGCGATACTTTGGAATGGCCATCACCAGAAACCCGCAAGGCACGATGAGCATGCAGGTGGCCGCAACCAGAGCGTAGCGTAGCGACTCGGCGCCTATATGCGTTGTCAGCAGGTCACTGATGCCACCGGCAACCACCGGGCCAAGGCCTGCACCAATCAGAGTGACACCCATGAAGAAAATAGCGGTGCCCTGAGCCATCTTGTTGGGCGGCAGAATCTGGCTGAGAGCGCCAAAACAGGGGATTGTCCACCACACACCAAAGAACGCAAAACCCATGTAGAACAGGAAGCCGGTGGGCACTGACATAGACATAATGCTGAAAGCGGTACCCGCCGGCCAAAAATAGAACGCCAGTGCCAGAGGAATGCTAAGACCGGTGCCAAGCAATGCGGTACCCAGCTGCCAGCCGGGATCTTTTGCGGCCAACTTATCGGTCAGATAACCACAGAACAGGGTGCCTATGATGGCGGTAAGGCCGCCACCGACGCCCATCAGAATACCTGCTTCCTGAATGCTGATCTGGTGCGAACGGATCATAAAACTGGGGGTCCACATCTGAATCGCATAGCCGGTAATCGCAGCGGCACTGCCAGTGGCCACGATCTGCCAGAAAGACGGAATGCGAAACAGGGATCTGATTGTTTTAACGATACTTTCGACCGGCGCGGAACCTGCTGTGGCCGTCACCCTGGGTGCCTTAACCGTCAACGCCAGTGTCAGCCCGATCAGAATACCCGGGGCCCCGACAATAATGAGCGTGGTACGCCAGCCGTACATTTCTGCAAGCACACCGCCAAACCCTATGCCCAGTACGGCGCCCAAAGCGGGCCCCAGGCCAAACACGGCAAGTGCGCGGGAGCGCTGGCGCGGTGGGTAAAGTTCAGAAATCATCGCAATCGATGGTGCGGATCCGCCTGCCTCGCCCATGGCGACGCCAATTCGCAGAACCGCCAGCCACAAAAAGCTGGTCACTATGCCGCTGAGCATGGTCAGTATGCTCCACACAATGCAGGCAACCACAATGACCGGCTTGCGACCGATACGGTCTGACAGGCGGCCTATGGGAAAACCAAACGCGGTATAAAACAGCGCAAAGGCAACGCCGGTCAGTAAGCCCATCATGGTGTCCGACACGCCGAATTCCAGTTTTATCGGCTCGATCAACACTGAAATAACCAGACGGTCGATGTAGCTCATCACGTAAACAAGAGCTAACAGCGTTAACGCGTAATGGGTTCTCCAGGTCACTTTCGGGTTGTTTGCTGCTGTCATTATTTTTCTCTCTGGTGCCGGTGGCCGCTGCTAGCGGTGAGCCTGTCGGGTGCTATCTATAACGGCTCGTCACCGCAACCGGCGCTGTTAATTTTCCACGGTGCAATGATTGCTGCCCGCCTGCCAGCGGGGCATCGTCCATACAGACCATTTGCTCTGGCGCCGGCTCATTGGGTTTGCCAGTTTGAAAGCGACAGCTGCAAGTTGCATGCATTTAGTCTTAACGGACGATGTTGCTCCTTCCAACCTTTTCTAATCTTCCTCACAACAAGTAATGGCTCCGTCGGAACTAAAACAACAGCGGCGGCCATTTCATGACCAGTTGGCAAGGGGATAAAAAGGTATGAGCACAATCGAAATGCAGGAGCAAATCGGCGAGCAACAAGCTCCTGCTCGCGTGCTGTCCAGGGAGGAAACTCAGGTCAAGCTGGATCGTCGCTCTGCGGTCGCCAACAACACCAGGCCCTATGACCATTACACGCTGGGTGATCGCATTGAAACACAGGTGGACCGCCACGGTGATGCTCCTTTTCTGATTTACGGCGATAACACTTACAGTTACAGGCAGGTTGACGAAATCGCCAGCCAGTACGCCAATGTGCTGCGTGATCGCGGTATCAAGGCCGGCGACGTGTGCGCGGTGGTTATGGAGAATCGCCCGGAGCTGTTTTTCTGCTGGTTTGCCGTCGCTAAAATTGGCGCCGTATCGACCTTTGTAAATTATCACCTGCACGGCAAACCGCTGGTTTACGTGCTTGAAAGCACCAAGGTGCAAACTGTTCTACTTGGCGAAGAGTGTCTGGAGCCGTTCCAGGCAACCCCGGAAACCGCGCGATTCAAGCGCTGGCTGGTGCCCGATTCTGAAAACCCGGCTCAGCCGGAGCGCCTTGAAGGTATTGACCAGAGCTTCGCTCAAGCCGTGAAGCAAGCATCCACGGCCCGCCCACCACGGGCGCTGCGTGAACACATTCGCGCCGAACAGGACATGCTTTACATTTTTACTTCTGGCACCACCGGATTGCCGAAAGCGGCACGTTACAGCCACATGCGCTGGATGGGTTCCGGTGATGTCATGGTGGTCACTCTTGATGTAACCCCAGATGACGTTTTTTATTGCTGCTTACCGCTTTATCACGGCGCAGCCGCAACGTCGGTTACGTCTACCGCTCTGGCCGCCGGTGCATCCATTGTTATTCGTCGGAAATTTTCTGCTCGCGGTTTCTGGCCGGATATTAACCGTTACGGCGTGACCATTTTCCAATACGTGGGTGAGATCTGCCGCTATCTGCTGAATCTGCCCGAAGTTGAAGGCGAGCGTGACAATACCCTGCGTTGCATGTTGGGCGCGGGTTTGTCCGCTGATATCTGGCGCCGCTGGATTAAACGTTTTGGTCAGGTGCGTGTATTCGAGGGCTGGGGCGCGACAGAAGCGAACTGCGCGCTGATTAACGTGGACGACTACATCGGTTCTTGTGGCAGGGTGCCCGACTGGAACAAGACCAACCTGCGTTTGCTGAAGTTTGATCAGGACACTCAGACCCACGTACGCGATGAAAATGGCCGTTATGTGCATGCCCAACCAAGTGAGGTTGGCGAAGCGGCCGGCTTCATTGTGGATTCGCCAGAAATCGGCGCCGGGCGGTTTGAGGGTTACACCTCTGCAGAAGCTACCGAAAGCAAAATTTTGCGCAACGTGTTTCAGCAGGGCGATGCCTGGTGGAGTTCGGGCGACCTGATTCGTTACGACGACAACGGCTACTGTTACTTTGTCGACCGCATTGGAGACACCTTCCGCTGGAAAAGCGAAAACGTATCCACCCAGGAAGTGGCCGACGAGTTAGGCGTGTTTCCAGGGCTGGAATTGGTGAACGTGTATGGCGTTCAGGTGCCCGAGCACGAAGGCCGTGCCGGTATGGCCCTGGTGGTGATGCAGCCCGGTCACCGTTTTGATCCGCAAGCGTTCTTTGAACTGGTTGCCGAGCGCCTGCCTCACTACGCGCGCCCGGTGTTCGTGCGGGTAGCGGCCCAGGCCGACATGACCACTACGTTTAAACATCGCAAAGTCGATTTGCAAAAGCACGGTTACAACCCGGCACAGTTTACCGATCCGCTATTCATTAAAGACGACGTCAGCAATGCCTACGTTCCTTACCACGAAAACGTTCTTGCCCGTAACGGGTTGGCACCTTTTGCCGGAAATGGTTCGTGAGCCGCTCCCCGGTAGATGCCGTGCAAAAGCACGCAGAAATAAGCTATCCCTGGGCCAACGCTCCAGAGCGCGGCAGCTGGCAAACCATTGCCGACGGCGTTGTGTGGTTGCGCATGCCGCTGCCGCTGGCGCTGGACCATATCAATCTGTACCTGCTGCGCCACGATGATGGCTGGGTAATTGTCGATACCGGTCTGGCAACGCGCCAGAGCCATGAGGTGTGGGAGCGCGTGTTTCGCGAGGTTATGGAAGATGCACCGGTAAAAGCGGTGATTGCGACCCACTTCCACCATGACCACGCCGGTTGCCTGGGCTGGTTGTCGACCCGCTTTCAGTGCCCGGTGTACATGACCAAAGGCGAATTCAACGCACTGTTCATCAATCCACCGGAAGACGGCCAGATCTGTTGGGAATCCACCCGTTACTACCAGCGCTGCGGTATTCCAGCGGAAATGCTGGCGAAGTTCGCCAAGGCCATGGCCACCAGCGTGTTCAAACAGGACGCACCAGGCAGTTTTCAACGCCTGAGCGAGCATCAGATTCTGCGCATCGGCGGTCGTGACTGGGAGGTGGTGATTGGTTCTGGCCATTCCCCGGAACATGCCTGCCTGCTGTGTCGCCAGGACAATCTTATGCTGTCTGGCGATCAGGTGCTGCCGCGCATTACCTCCAGCGTTGGGGTGTTTGACGTAGAGCCGGAGGCCAACCCACTGGGTGATTGGATGAACAGCATCCGCCGGCTGCGCAGGATTTCCGATGAGGTAATGGTGCTACCGGCCCACGGCCTGCCGTTCTATGGCTTGCACCACCGGTTAACCGAATTGGCTGACCACCACCGCGCGCATTTTGAAACGATTTTAGAGCAGCTGGAACAGCCAATGACGGTGTACCAGCTGATGTTGATTCTATTTCCACGGGCCACGTCCGCATTCGACGTGATGATGGCCAACGGCGAAACCCTGGCCCATCTGAATTACCTGATGGCTGAGGAGAGAGTAGTACGGCGTGCAGATGGAGATTGTTACCGCTATCAATCCACAAGAAAAACCTATGAGGCGCTGGCAGGAGAAGCCGTGACTCATATCTAGTTGGTAGTACCCAGGCAAAGATGCCTTAACCCGGGAGAGTTATGTATGCGTAACAACAAGAATAAATTTATAACAAAACACAGCGGGCATTTTGTCCGTGCTGGTCTGGCGGTTGCAGTAGCTGCGATGACGCCGATGATGAGTCAGGCTGGTGAAAAAGTGTATTTTGACCACGGCGGTGACCTTTCCTGGAGCGTGACAACCAGCTACGGCTTTGGTGTGCGGATGGAGGATCAGGATGATGATCTTCTCACCGATGCCAATGGTGACGACGGCAACCGCAACTTCGACAAGCACTCTTTAAACTCCCACCGTGTGGGCGCTCTGGCGGAGATGATTTACACCTACGAAAACGTAGGCGCGGTGCTGCGCGCGACGACTTTTTACGATGACGTTTATCATCGCCGCAATGATAACGATTCGCTGGCTACAGTGAACAAAGATGGCGCGAACGATCAGTTCACTGAAGGCGCAAAATACTACAGCGGTGGGCGCAGTCGTTTTCTGGATGCCTACGTATTTGGTGATTTTGACCTGCCCAGCAATCAGTACATGACCGTCAAAGCCGGTCGTCACGTGGTGTCCTGGGGTGAAGGTCTGTTTTACCCGGGTGTAAACGGTGCTCAGGGGCCAGTCGATGTAGTTAAGTCCAGCTCGCCAGGTACTGAAACGAAAGAAGTGCTGTTGCCAAACGGCCAGGTTTCGGTGGACTGGAACGTGAACCCGCTGTTTGGTCTTTCTGCCTACTATCAATACGAATGGCTGAAGAATGACTTGAACCCGGTGGGAAGTTATTTCTCTACTAGTGATGTGATTGGGCCGCGCCCAGTGAAGCTTGGGTTCGGTGCTCGATATGACGGTGTTAACGAGCCTGATGATCAGGGCCAGTACGGTATTCGTGCCATGATCCGTCCCAATTTTGATTGGGAATTTTCGCTCTTCCACATTAACTATCACGATAAAAACCCGTCGGGGATTACCTTGGCGCCGAATTTCAGTAGTTACAAAATCAACTACTTCGACGATATAAAGTTAACCGGTGCGAGCGTCTCGACCCGTATTGGCGATACTCAGGTATCCAGTGAAATTTCGTATCGCGACGGCGCGCCGATTCAGTTATTAAATTCTGGTGGTTCGACGACAGCATCTCGCGGTAAGGGTGTGCAGGCTCAGGCTAGCTTTATTCATACATTGGGCGACATGCCTTGGGCTCGAGGAACTGTTTTCGTCGGTGAAGTGGTGCACGTTCGGGCTACTGACGCTGACCCGCTTGCTAATGGCAACGATGACTATACCTACGACACGGGTACCCAGTACCAGACTGAATCTTCCACAGCATACACATTACAGGCCGTACTCTCTTATCCGGGTGTCTTTTCTGGTTGGGACTTGTCTGTTCCCATCAACTTTTCACACGTTGTTGACGGTAAAACACCATTGGTGGGTGCGATTGGCGGAGGCGAGGGTGATCGTCGCCTGTCGGTAGGCACTACCTGGAAGTATGTTGGTAACTTTGAGCTAGATGCCCGTTATACCGCATACATGGGTGATGCGGATCTGGTCAAGAATCGCAAGCTGACGGACCGTGACCAGTTTACGTTTGCGGCCAAATATTCATTCTGAGCCATCAATGATAGGCGGCAGATTAGGTGTTTTATTTATCAATTAACGGCGGTTTAGTCTGTGCGGACGATGCCGGCTAAGCCCGGTTAAACCGACACTGAACCTGTCGCTACCACTACATTTTGGAGACAACAATAATGAAATATCGTGGCGCTAGCATGGCCCTGACTCTGACCTCTTTCCTGGCGCTTCCAACTGTTGGCTTTGCCGCAGTCAGCGCTGAAGAGGCTGAAAAGCTTGGAAACGAATTGACCTGTGTTGGCGCAGAGCGCGCTGGCAACGAAGCCGGCACCATTCCGGCGTTCACCGGCAAATACCTGGGCGAGGTTCCAGGCTGGAATCCTGAGCCGAACACCGGTGCTCACCCGGTTGATCCATACGCTGATGAAGACCCGCGTCTGGTGATTACGGCCAAAAATGCCTCTGAATACAAAGACAAGCTGTCTGAAGGCGCCTTGGCTATGTTCGAGAAGTACCCGGATACCTATCGCATGGATGTGTACCCGACTCACCGCGATTTCCGCTATCCGGACTTTGTGTGCGAACGTGCCAAGTGGAACGCCACCAACGCTAAGGTGATTAATGAAGGCTACGGTGTTGAAGGCATTGGCCATAATCCGTTCCCGATCCCCACAAACGCGATGGAAGTGCTGTGGAATCACCAACTGCCGTATCGTGATTACACTGAAGAAAGCACCCGTGACATCGTGACGGTTCAGGCTGATGGTGGATATGGATACGGTCGTTCTTACGGCAAGTGTCTGGCGTTGTCGAACGATCCCAATGAAATTCCATATACCAAAGACGGCATTTCGTCCATGTGTCGCAATGAAGTTGTTTTGCCGATTCGTGACAGAGGTAATATCTCGATGAACCACGAGCCGTACAACTACAAAGAAGGGTCGCGCCTGGCCTGGACTTACAACGCAGGTACCCGTCGTGTCCGCCTGTCTCCTGGGTACGGCTACGACCAGTCATTGGGTGGCAGTAACGGCACCATGACCATCGATGAAGACCGCCTGTTCAACGGCGCCCCGGATCGTTACAACTGGGAGCTGATTGGCAAACAGGAAATGTTTGTTCCGGCGAACGGCTACCGTACCGAAGTGGCGGACCTGAAATACGAGGATCTGCTGATCCCGAATCACCCCAACCCTGACTATATTCGCTATGAATTGCGTCGTGTGTGGGTGATTGAAGCCACTCTGAAAGACACCAGCCGTCACCTGTATGGCAAGCGTCGTCTGTTCCTGGATGAAGACACCTGGCACGCGGTTGTCGCGAACAACTACGACACCCGTGGCAACCTGTGGAAGTACGCGTTCGTGAACTACTTCTATCATCCTGATATGAGTGCATGGCGCGCGGGTACCTCGTTCTACCACGATCTGAACAGTGGTGACTACGTGGGTTATAACCTGACCAACGAACGTCGTCAGAGCTCTATCATCAACAAAGGCGATATGCGTGAATCTGATTTCACGCCTGACCGTCTGCGCGCCCAGGGTCGCTAAAAAAGTTCCACATTCTCGAGACATTTATTGAGCCCGAGAACTTCGCCCATGCCCTTTGGCATGGGCTTTTTTAGTTAAGCCCGGCACATTTGCACTCCTGATTTTACAAGTCTTGATCAAAGCCCGCGGTGGGCCGCTCATTACGTTAATAAAAAATAAAAAATAAGAAATAAGAAATGAGGAAACGTCATGTCACGATTTGAAGATAAAGTTGTATTGATTACCGGTGCGGCGTCTGGCATCGGAAAGGCTTCAGCAGAACGCATCGCTTCTGAAGGCGGCACGGTTATCTGCGTTGATCTAAATGCCGAGTCTCTTCAATTGGTTGTTGAAGGTATTCGATTGGCAGGTGGCGTGGCGGATGCATTGGTATGCGACATTACCGATCAGTCCCAGGTGACTGCGACGGTTTCGGCCGTGATAGAAAAACATGGAAAACTCGACGCCCTTTGTAATATTGCTGGCATCCTGGAGTTCGGCCATAGTCACGAAGTCAAAATGGCCGACTTTGATCGCGTTATGAAGGTCAACTGCTACGGTCTGTTCATGATGTGCCAGGCTGCCATCCCGCACTTGCTTAATAGCAAAGGGTATATTGTTAACGCGTCGTCCTCGGCAGCTCTGGGCGCACATGCCTGGACGGCCGCCTACTCGGCGTCCAAGGGGGCCGTTCTGGCGCTGACGAAGTGTCTTGCCAATGAATACAGCCTGCGTGGCCTGAACTGTAACGCCATTTGTCCCGGCGGTATTGCTACACCCATGGTGAAGGGTGTTCAGCTACCCGAGGGTATTGATCGGCGCATTTTGAATAAAGCCTCTCTTCCTGACCATTACTTTGCGCCGCCTGAAGACGTTGCCGGCGTGGTGGCTTTTCTGGCCAGCGAAGACGCCCGTTTTATCAATGGCGATCACATTCGAGTAGATGGTGGCTTGTTGTCCTGATTCAGTCTGGCAGTCTCTGTGCTTAAAAATGACACCGACAATCGTGCGGATGGAAACAGACAATGACAACTCAATACGATGTGATTGTGATTGGCGCCGGTTCTGCTGGCTGCGCTCTGGCCTATCGTGTGGCCAGTGAAAGCAGCTTGCAGGTATTGCTACTGGAAGCGGGCGGCGCCGACACCAGTCCAATGATTCACATGCCCATGGGTTTTGCGTTTCTGTTAAAGCCCCATAAAAATAACTGGGCGTACAGAACCCAGCCAGAACCCCATCTGAACAATCGCCTGATCGATTTACCCCGCGGTAAGGTGCTGGGCGGCTGCAGTTCCATTAACGGCATGGTGTACATTCGCGGGCAGAAGCAGGATTTTGATCGCTGGTCGCAACTTGGCAACAGCGGTTGGGGCTACAAAGACGTACTGCCGTATTTTATCCGCTCAGAGCATAACCAAATCGGTGCCAATGCCTATCATGGTGTGGGTGGGCCGCTTTGGGTAAGTCCGATAGCGGATGAGTATCCTATTCACCAGGCCTTTCGTCAGGCCGCCGTGCAAGCTGGCCATCCGTTTAATGCCGACGTAAACGGCGATGCGCAGGACGGCGTAAGCTGGTTTCCCCGCACTATAAAAAACGGGCGTCGGTTCAGCAGCGCGCGGGCGTTCCTGGGGGCGGGTAAAGATTTGCCAAATCTGACGGTGGTTACTCATGCTGAAGTTCAAAAACTGGTGTTCAGTGGCAACCGGGTTAGCGCCCTACAGGCGCGGGTTAAAAATCAGGACGTTACGTTTACTGCCAGTCATGAAGTTATTTTGAGTGCCGGCGCCATCAACTCACCGCTGTTGCTCGAGCGTTCGGGCATTGGCCATAGTGAGCGCTTACAGGGCCTGGGCATCGAGGTGAGGCAGAATTTACCCGGCGTTGGGGAGAACCTTCAAGACCACTGGAACAGCTATATAAAACAGCGGGTGCGTAATACAAAAACGTATTTCAGTGAGGGCAAAGGTATCGGGCTGTTGAAAAGCCTGATCCGCTATACATTTACCCGTAAAGGCTTTCTCGGGGATTCGGCGGCGACCATGGCGGTGTTCTATAAAACCTCCGAGACTGTGGCTACAGCGGACGCGCAAATCCACTTTGCGCCGGCGGCGTCGGAAATAAATGCCCGCGGCAATATGCAGCCGATTGATGCCATTACCATTGCCAGCTGCCTGACGCGCCCGACCAGCCGCGGCAGTGTGCACCTTGGTTCCGTCGACAATGCGCGGAAGCCAGACATACAGTTGAATTACCTGGCGACCGACAGCGACCAGCAGTTGTCGCTGGTGGCGTTTCGCAAGGCGCGAGACATATTAAGGCAAAGCGCGCTGGCGCCAATGGTGGCCAGCGAAGCGGAGCCGGGCGGGCATATCGACAGCGATGAGGCGCTTCTTGATTACATCAGAAACACTGGAGAACCGGTGCATCACCTGGCTGGCAGCTGCAAAATGGGCAATGACGCCCTGGCGGTGGTGGACCATCGGTTAAAGGTACACGGTACCGAGAATCTGCGGGTCGCCGATGCGTCGATCATGCCAGACCTGATCAGCGGTAATACTCACGCCACCTGCGTAATGATTGGTGAAAAGTGCGCAGACTTTGTAGTGCGCAGTTACGTAGCAGGTAGTGGCTTATAGGGCATAGGCCTTTTGGACGATGGCTAAAGGGTAGTCAGTGGCCACAATAAGCAGCATAACAATAGCGTTAAAAAAACAGGGTCAAAATAAGAGGGTGCCTTAGATGGGATGGAAAGGAGAAGCAGCGATTGTTGGTGCTGCGCAATACAAGCCGCAGAAATATTCCGAAGCCCCGCAGATGTTTCATCTGGAGCAGGTTGCAGATCTGGCGTCTCAGGCATTGGCTGACGCCGGCCTGCAGGCTAGCGACCTTGATGGTCTGGTTATCAACGGCCCCCACTTTCACGAAGCCTCGGTATTTGTGCCGGCCATGGCCGCAGAATATCTGGGCCTTGAACTCAACTTCGCTGAAACCGTCGATCTGGGTGGCACCACGCCCGTAGGCATGGTTTGGCGCGCCGCTGCTGCCATTGAGATGGGCCTGTGTCAGGCCGTTCTGTGCGTGATTCCCATGCGTATGGCGCCCTTCGGCCCAGACGAAGACCCTAGCGCCATGGCTCGCGCCATGCGTTTTGGCGGCCACAGCACTGCCTACGGGGCGCCGGAAGCCGAATTTGATCTGCCTTATGGGCACCTGGGCCAGAACACCGGCTACGCGATGATCGCCCAACGCTATGCGGCTCAGTACGGTTACGACCAGCGCGCCACCGCCAAGATTGCGGTTGACCAGCGCACCAATGCTCTGGCAAACCCTAACGCCATGTTCTACGGCAAGCCGCTTAGCATTGAAGATGTTCTTGGCAGCAAGATGATTGCTGATCCGCTGCACATTCTGGAAATTGTGATGCCGGTGGCCGGCGGTGCCGCGGTAATTGTGGCCTCCAAAGAAGTGGCTGCCCGCGCTAAAAACCGCGGTGCGCACATTACCGGATTCGGTGAACGCCTGGGTTATAAGTCGCCCAGCTATTCCAAAGACATGACTGAAACGCCTGTAGGCCCGGCGTCGCGCCGTGCCTTTGAAATGGCCGGTCTGAAACCCGCGGATATGCACGCCGCGCAGATTTACGACTGTTACACCATCACCGTATTGCTGAGTCTGGAAGACGCAGGATTTTGCCCGAAAGGCGAGGGCATGCGCTTTGTGCTGGAAAACGACCTGACCTGGCGCGGTAACTTCCCATTGAACACCCACGGTGGTCAGCTCAGCTTTGGTCAGGCCGGTTCGGCTGGTGGTTTCTCTCAGGTGATTGAAGCCTTCGATCAGCTTCGCGGCAAAGCCGGCGAACGCCAGTTGAAAACCTGTGATCGCGTGTTCGTTTCCGGTACCGGCGGCGTGATGAGCGAGCAGGGTGCACTGATTCTTGAGGGAGCCTGATTATGTCAACCAATAAACCCATGCCGGTGGCCACCAGCATTTCGGCGCCCTTCTGGGATGGCCTTAAAGAAGGCCGTATTCTGATCCAGCAGTGCGACGATTGTCAGAAATGGACCTTTTATCCGCGCCGTCACTGCTCCCACTGCCTGTCCCACAACGTGGAGTTCCGTGAAGTGTCGGGCAAGGGTGAGCTTTACACTTATACCATCGCCCGAGTGCCAACGTTGCCGGAATTCGCAGGCCCCGAGCCCCAGGTACTGGCGGTGATCGAGCTTGACGAAGGCGTGCGCCTGAACAGCACGCTAATTGGTGTGAGTGAACGTCAGATTAAAGTGGGCATGCGGGTAAAGCCGGTGCGTGCCAAGGTATCGGAAGACGGCACTGTGTTGCTGCGTTTCACTGGTACAGACGTTGATTTGACGGAAGTGGACGAAGTGCCAAAGCAGCCCGAAGCCAGTGCGGCGTCGGCTGAAGAAAACGTGCGTAAAGTCCCGCTAAGCGATGAGGCGGCTTTGCAGGAGCTGGCCAGCGAAGAGTTCGGCCCCTGGAGCAATCAGGTGCTGGTTGACCAGGCGATGATTGAGCAGTTCGCCGAACTGTCAGGTGACGACTACTGGATTCACACAGACGCCGAACGTGCTCGCAAAGAGGGGCCTTTCGGGGGCGCGATTGCCCAGGGCGCGCTGGTGCAGATTCTGCAGTCGCGCTTGAAGATGCCGTTGGGCTTTGAGATTACCGGCTTTACCAATATGGTGAATTACGGTTCCGAGCGCCTGCGCTTTCCGTCACCGGTTCCTTCCGGCTCATTGATTCACGGCCGTTCGCGAGTCAAGTCTGTTGAGAAGAGCCGCCGCGGTACCCAGATGATTATTGAAATTAATGTGCATGTGGTTGGCCAGGAACGGCCGTCGGTTATCAACGATCTGATTGTGCTTTATATGTAAGTGTGTTGTTGGACTCGATCTGTCTGGAATGGGGTTTGATTGATCTTCCATTCACCGCCCGTCGCCTGTGCGTCGGGCGGTTTTTTCGTTTTAAAGTGCCGGTTTTTCGCCGCGGAATCAGGCCCCAATATGCTTAGTCTTAATGGACGATGAGTAATCCCCTGGCAGGCGTGACAATAAAACAAGCCAAAAATCCAGGTGTATCAGGAGAGTCACGTGAGCGCTATTCAATCACTCAGTTATATTGTTACCCAGGTTCAGGATGTTGATACCTGGCGCCGTTACGCCGAAGACGTGCTTGGGATGATGACAGCACTCGGCGATGATGGTGACCTGCGGGTCAAGATGGATGAGCGGCCCTACCGTATTGTTGTGACCCAGGGCGACACGGATCGCTATCTGGCGTCTGGCTGGGAACTTGCGAGCCGCCAGGCATTTGACGCCATGAAGGCACGCCTGGAAGAGCACGGCATTGCCTATGAAATCGCCAGTCGTGAACTGATCATGGCGCGCGGCGTGCAAGATCTGATTTCCCTGGCGGACCCTGCTGGTAACCGCCATGAGCTCACCTGGGGCCACGTGTCTGATTGTCGGCCGTTTGTATCGCCCCAGGGTGTGCCGCGTTTTCTGACCGACGATATGGGCCTGGGCCACACCGTGCTGCCAACGCCTAACTTCGATGAGTGCCTGGAGTTTTACGAAAACGTACTGGGCTTCCGCCACTCTGATATTTTCAATTTTCGCCCTGACCCCGCCGCAGACGCAACTCGCATTCACTTTATGCACTGTGGCAATCCTCGCCATCACAGCCTGGCCATTGCCGAATACGATGTGCCCAGTAAGTGCGTACACGTGATGGTAGAGGTGGACACCATGACCGAAGTGGGTCGCGCCCACGATCGCCGCATTGCCCATAAAGTGCCGCTGTCAGCCACTCTGGGTCAGCATCTGAACGACAAAATGACCTCGTTCTATATGAAAACGCCGTCAGGCTTTGACCTGGAGTTCGGTTGGGGTGGCTTGCAGGTCGATTGGAGCACCCACTCGGTGTTCGAGTTCAATCGTGTGAGCGTGTGGGGGCATGATTTCGGCGTTGGCCAGAGAGGAGATGAATAATGAATAAGCAAATGACATTGAAGGACGTCGTCGGCCAGCTAAAAGACGGTATGACCATCGGTTTTGGCGGCTGGGGCCCGCGCCGCAAGCCTATGGCCATTGTGCGCGAAATTCTGCGCAGCGATGTGAAAGACCTGACCGTTGTGGCCTATGGCGGCCCGGAAGTGGGCATGTTGTGTGCCGCCGGCAAGGTTAAAAAACTGATCTTCGGTTTTGCCACCATGGATGCGATTCCGCTGGAGCCTTATTTCCGCAAGGCTCGCCAGGCCGGCACCCTGGACGTGCTGGAACTGGACGAAGGCCTGTTTCAGTGGGGCCTGAAAGCTGCTGGTATGCGTGTGCCATTCCTGCCGGCCCGCGCTGGCCTGGCCACCGACGTGCTGACCCACGCCCCGGAACTGAAAATGATCCGCTCGCCCTACGCCGATGGCGAAGAGCTGCTGGCAATGCCGGCCCTGTATCTGGATGTGGCCTTTGTTCACGTTAACCGCGCTGACCGCCTGGGTAACACCCTGGTCACTGGCAGCGACGCCTATTTTGATCACCACGTTGCCCGCGCCTCCAAGCAGTGTTTCGTAACCGCTGAAGTTATAGAAGAGAAGCTCGAGCTGGATAAGGCCACGGCTCGCTTCAACACCTTTGAACGCACCATGGTGACCGGCGTGGTGGAAGCCCCGCTGGGTGCTCACCCGACCCTGTGCGATCCGAACTACGGCTGGGACATGAAACACCTTAAGGAATACAGCGACAGCGCCAAAGAAGACGGCGGCTGGGACGCTTACTTTGAGAAGTACGTTCAGGGTGGCGAAGACCAGTACATTGAACGCGTTGGCGGCAAAGACGCTGTTGCCGCGCTACCCGTGCCCACATTCTAAGGAGCAATAACATGACGACCCCCGTATTCAGCCTTGCGGAACTTATGATTGTTGCGGCCTCTGAAGCCTTCCGTAACAACGGCGAAGTGCTGGCCTCAGGCTTGGGCATTATTCCCCGCCTGGGCGCCAGCCTGGCCAAAATGTCCCACTCGCCAGAACTGTTGATGACCGACAGCGAAGCCTTCCTGGTGGAAGAGCCGATTCCCGTTGGCCCACGTGGCGATTATCAGCCCAAGTATTCCGGTTACATGCCGTTCGAACGTATTTTTGAAAACGTCTGGCACGGCCGTCGCCACGCCATGGTTGGCCCCACCCAGATTGACCGTTGGGCGCAAACCAACCTGTCGGTGGTGGGTGATTACGCCAAGCCCAAAGTGGCCATGCTGGGTGTGCGCGGCTTGCCCGGAAACAGCATTAACCACAAGAACTCGTTTTTTGTGCCGAGCCACACCAAGCGCACGTTTGTTGGTGGCGAAGTGGACATGGTGTCGGGTGTTGGCTTCAAGCCCGAGCGCTGGAGCGATGCCATGCGTCAGGACTTTATGAGTGTTGGCGTAGCGGTAACCGACTTGTGCGTGATGGACTTCAACGGTCCGGACCACGCTGCACAGGTGGTGTCATTGCACCCGGGTGTGACCTTTGAGCACGTTCAGAACAACACCGGCTTTCCGCTGATTAAAGCCAGTGGCCTGAAAGAAACGGCGCACCCTACTGCCGAGCAGCTTGAGCTGATCGCCAGGGTAGATCCGCAAAATCTGCGATCCAGGCAGCTGAAGGATAACCCGGCGGGTATCCGGACGCAGGAGGAGGTGGAGTCGTGAACGTTGCTGACGGGCTAACGCCGCGAGTTGACGAATCGGTGTATGAAACTGATGAGCCGGTGCAGTACAAGGTTGAGGATGGCATTGCCATCCTGACCATGAGCCGGCCGAAATATAACAACGTGCAGAATTCGCAGATGACCTACGCGCTGGATGACTGTTTCCGCCGTGCGATTAACGACGACGACGTTAAGGTCATCATGCTGACATCTACCGGCAAGCATTTTTCCGCCGGCCACGATATAGGTACGCCTGGTCGCGACGTTAACAAATCATTCGAACACAAGCATTTGTGGTGGGATCACACCAATAAGCCGGGCGGTGAATTTCTGTACGTGCGTGAGCAGGAAGTGTACCTGAACATGTGCCGACGTTGGCGCGAGATGCCCAAGCCTACCATTGCGGTGGTGCAGGGCGGTTGTATTGCCGGCGGTCTGATGCTGGCTTGGGTGTGTGATCTGATCGTCGCCAGCGACGACGCCTTCTTCCAGGACCCGGTTGTACGCATGGGTATTCCCGGCGTGGAGTATTTTGCCCACCCGTTTGAAATGCCGCCGCGCATTGCCAAGGAATTCCTGTTTCTGGGCGACCGAATGCCAGCCGCCCGCGCTTATGAGCTGGGCATGGTAAACCGTGTTGTACCCCGTGACGATCTATTGGCGGAAGCCACAAAAATCGCCACAAAAATTGCGACCCAGCCGCGCATGGGTCTGGCACTGACCAAGCAAGCGGTCAATCACATCGAAGATCTGCAAGGTAAGCGCACAGGAATGGATGCCGTTTTTGCCTGGCATCATTTTGCCCACGTTCATAACGAGCAGGTGTCTGGTGACAAGCTGGGTGGTTATGACGGAAAAACCATGGCAGCGCGTAACAAAGCCGATGCCGAGGGAGACAAATCGTCATGACCCTACCCCGCACCCGCCTGACAGATGCACTCGGTTGCCGCTATCCAATCATTCAGACCGCTATGGGCTGGGTGTCTGACGCAAACCTGGTAATTGCCACCACCAAGGCCGGCGGCTTTGGTTTTCTGGCAGGCGCCACTATGGATGCCAGCGAAGTGGAACCGGCCATCCAGAAAGTGATTGCGGCCACTGGCGGCAGTAACTTCGGCCTGAATTTCCATATGTTTCAGGAGAACGCCCAGCAGTGTGTTGATCTGGCCATTCAGTACAAGCTGAAGGCGGTCAGTTACGGGCGGGGGCCAGACAAAGCCACTATTGGCCGGTTTAAAGAAGCCGGTGTGCTGTGTATTCCCACCGTGGGTGCGCTCAAGCACGCGCTCAAGGCGATTGAGCTGGGTGCCGACATGATCACCATTCAGGGCGGCGAAGGTGGCGGCCATACCGGCAGCGTGCCAAGTTCTATTTTGCTGCCCCAGGTTCTGGATGCGGTTTCGGTACCGGTGATTGCCGCGGGCGGTTTCTCCACTGGCCGCGGCCTGGCCAGTGCCCTGGCCGCCGGTGCCGAGGGTATTGCCATGGGTACGCGGTTCATGATGACGTCTGACTCACCCACCCCCAAGCCCACATTGGCCCGCTATGTTGGCGTGAAAGACGTGGATCAGGTGCGGGTGACCACCGCCGTTGACGGTATGCGCCACCGTATGATCGACAACCCGTTTGTGCACAAGCTGGAAGCGGCGGGCCCGATTGGCCGGTTGTGGATTGCCCTTCGCAGTGCATTGCAGTGGAAAGCCCAGACCGGCATGACCACCGGCCACATGATCAAAACCTTTTTCAAGGCCATCAAGGACGACCCAGGGGCTACGTCCCAGGTCATCATGGCGGCCAATCAGCCGATTCTGATTCAACGTTCGATGGTCGACGGTTTTCCGGATGAAGGCATTATGCCCAGTGGGCAAGTGGCTGCGGCCATTGACTCTCTGCCCAGCTGTGCCGAGCTGATTGATGCCATTGTGGCCGAAGCCGAACGGTGTCTTGATAGGCTCTATGGCCGTTATGGCGAAACCCAATCCGCCGTTGATTCCGCTACGGATTCTGATGGCGTTGCAACCCAGCCCGCAGGAGCTCCGCTATGAGCAGTGCATTTACAACTGAGATTACCGAGGGAATTGCCGAGCTGGTGATTTGCAAGCCGCCTGTTAACGCCCTGAACAGCGACGAGTGGCTGGCCCTGGCCGCGCAGATTGATGATCTGGGTGCCAACCAGAACGTGCGAGTGGTGATTATTCGCGCCGAAGGTCGTGGTTTCTGCGCCGGCGTTGACATCAAGGAACTGGATGCCAACCCGGACCTGATCGTGCGTGTGAACGCCGGCAACTACGCCACCTTCCGTGCTATTCACCTTTGCGCCGTGCCGGTGATCGTGGCGGTGCACGGCTACGTACTGGGTGGCGGTATTGGTATTAGTGGGGCAGCAGACATTGTTCTGGCCTCTGAATGTGCCAGTTTTGCCTTGCCAGAAGTGGATCGCGGTGCCATGGGCGGCGGTGCGCACCTGCAGCGCCTGTTCCCGGTACAGAAAGTGCGGCATATGTTCTTTACCGGCGAGCCGGTCAGCGCACCGGATGCCATGCAGTACGGTTTCATTGAGCGCCTGGTGACCAAAGAGCAGCTGCCGTCTGCGGCGCGCGAAATTGCCGCCAAGATTGCCGCCAAGAGCCCGGCCATGATCCGCATTGCCAAGGAAGCCCTCAACGGCATCGAAGACGGCGATCTGGAAAAGAAATACCGCTGGGAACAGGGCTTTACCCTGGAAGCGTACACAACGTCGGATTCGGCTGAGACCCGCCGGGCGTTTGTGGAAAAACGTGATGCCCGCTTCTAATCAGGACTCCCGCTGGAGACACGCTACATGCAACTGAAATTTAACGACAAGCAGAACGCCTTCCGTGCCGAAGTGCGTGAGTGGCTGGCGCAGAATGTGCCCAGCGAACCGCTACTGAGCTACGACACCCGCGAGGGTTTTGAGCAGCACCGCGAATGGGAAGGCAAGCTTTATCAAAACCGCCTGTCCATGGTGATGTGGCCGCAGGATCTGGGTGGCCGCGGCTGTGACCTGACCGAATGGTTGATCTTCGAAGAAGAATATTACGCCGCCGGCGCACCCATGCGGGTGAATCAGAACGGACAGTATTTGCTGGGTCCGACGTTGATGGAGTTTGGCACGGAAGAGCAAAAGCATCGGTTTTTGCCTCGCATGGCCGCAAGCAAGGACATGTGGGCCCAGGGTTGGTCAGAGCCGGATGCCGGTTCTGACATGGCCGCTGTGCGCAGCAAGGCCATCCGAGACGGCGACGAGTTTGTGATTAACGGACAGAAAACCTGGTCTACCCGGGCTATTTATGCCGATTGGATATTTGGTCTGTTCCGCTCTGACCCTGACAGCAAACGCCATCACGGTTTGAGCTATTTGGTGGTGCCGCTGGATGCGCCAGGCGTGACCATTCGCCCGATCAAAGCGTTGAATGGCAAAGACGCGTTTGCCGAAGTGTTTTTTGACGATGTGCGGGTTCCGGCCAGCAACTGTATTGGTGATGAGGGCCAGGGCTGGTCTGTAGCTATGGCCACCGCCGGCTTTGAGCGGGGCTTGTTGCTTCGTTCACCGGCCCGTTTCCAGCAAACGGCGAAACGTCTGGTGGATCTGTATCGCCAATACGCCGCAGATTACGGTGAAAACGGCGCCCTGCGGAATGCGGTTCTGGAAGGCTGGATGGGCGCAGAAGCCTACGCCCAGGCGGCTTACCATACCGTGGGTCTGGTTGATAAAGGCGCAAAAATTGGCGCCGAATCCAGTATCAACAAGGTTATCTGGTCTGAGCTGGACCTGAAAATGCACGAAACCGCCATGGAAATGCTGGGGGCTTACGGTGAACTTCGTGGCGGGTCGCCGGCCGCGCTGGACGACGGCAGCTGGCTGGAAGGATTCCTGTTTGCTCAGGCCGGGCCGATTTACGCGGGTACCAACGAAATTCAGCGCAACATCATCGCCGAGCGGATGCTTGGACTGCCGCGAGCATAAAGAGGTCAATCATGGATTTTACATTTACTGAAGACCAACTGGCGTTCAAGGAAGCCATCAGCCGTTTTCTGATGACCGAAGCGCCCCCTGAAATGCTGCGGGAAATCTGGGATACCGAAGAAGGTCGTTCTCCAGAGCTGCGGCGGAAAATGGCCGAGCAGGGCCTTACCGCGCTATCCGTTCCGGAAGATCAGGGCGGACTGGGGATGGACGACATCGCCTGGGCCCTGTTAACGCAAGAGCTCGGCTATTACGCCATTCCGGATTCGATGGCAGATACCGCTTATGTTGCCAGCGGCCTGTTGACGGCGTTGCCGGAAGGCACGCGTCGGCGCGAGGAGTTACTGGAGAAAATTGCCGAGGGTAATTTCCGTGTTGCCGTTGCCCACAGTGTGAATCCGCTGGTGGCAGACGTGCATGTCGCTGACAAGATTTTGATCGAGCACGAGGGGCAGGTGCACCTAGTGTCCCGTGACCAGCTGGATTACGAGCGCAACAGCAGTATTGACAGCTCGCGCAGGGTTAGCCGTATCCACTTCAAAGCCAGCGCTGACAGCAAGATCGCCGACGCAGATTGCGGTGCCGCGGCCTGGGGTGAAACCCTGAATCGTGGTGCGCTGGCCGTTGCCGGCCAGAGCCTGGGTCTGGCCCAGCGCATGCTGGATCTGTCGGTAGATTACGCCGTACAGCGTAAACAGTTTGGCAAACCGATCGGTAGTTTTCAGGCTGTTAAACACAAACTGGCAGACGTGGTCAGCGGTATCGAGTTCGCCAAACCGCCGCTGTATCGCGCGGCCTATGCCCTGGCTCATGGTGATCCCCGTGCCGATCTCTACGTGTCTCACGCCAAACTGGCCTGTTGCCAGGCGGCCATGGTCGCCGCCCGCCACGGAATTCAGGTACACGGCGCCATGGGTTACACCTGGGAAGCTGATCTGCAAATGTTCATGAAGCGGGCCTGGGCACTGCAAGCCTCCTGGGGCACGGCTGAGTTTCACCGCCAGCGGGTTGCCAATGACATTCTGGCCGATGGCGCCGCCATTGGTCCGCAATACACCTTCGAGGGCTGAACAATGGCACAGGCTTACATAGTAGATGCGCTGCGCAGCCCCAGCGGCCGGCGCAAAGGCGGTTTGTCACAGGTTCATGCCATTGACCTGGGCGCCCACGTGCTTAAGGCGCTGGTAGAACGGAACAACATTCCCGATGAAGACTACGACGACGTTATTTTTGGTTGCGTGGATACCATTGGCTCGCAAGCCGGTGATATCGCCCGCACCAGTTGGCTGGCCGCCGGCCTGGCGCTGAACGTGCCGGGCACGACGGTGGATCGTCAGTGCGGGTCCTCCCAGCAGGCGTTGCACTTTGCCGCTCAGGCGGTGATGAGCGGTACCCAGGATGTGGTGGCGGTGGGCGGTGTGCAAACCATGACCCAGATCCCCATTTCCAGCGCGATGCTGGCGGGCCAGCCGTTGGGCTTCCCCGATCCGTTTTCCGGCAGTGAAGGCTGGCGCGCGCGTTTTGGCAATCAGCCGGTGAATCAGTTTTACGCTGCCCAGCGCATTGCCAAGCATTGGGGTATCTCCCGCGTAGACATGGAAGTGTTTGCATTGGAAAGCCACCGGCGTGCTATTGCCGCCATTGAAAATGGCCGTTTTGACAAAGAAATTGTGGCGTTTGGCGATGTAAAAACCGATGAAACTCCGCGTCAGACCAGTCTTGAAAAAATGGCATCGCTGGAGCCGGTTGACCCGGAATACCCGGACATCACCGCGGCTGTCTCCAGCCTGACCGGCGATGCCTCGGCCGCCATGCTGGTGGTGTCTGAAGCTGCACTGAAACGCTACAACCTGACGCCGCGGGCGCGCATTCACCACCTGAGCGTGTTGGGCGATGATCCGATTTGGCACTTGCGGGCACCTATCCCCGCCACCCGTGCCGCACTGAAAAAAGCCGGCATGACCATGGCCGATATTGACCGGGTAGAAATCAACGAAGCCTTTGCTTCGGTGGTGATGGCTTGGCAAAAAGAAATGGATTACGACCCGTCGATGACCAACGTCAACGGCGGCGCCATTGCCATGAGCCACCCGCTGGGTGCGACCGGTGCGCGACTGATGACGACCCTGCTGCACGAGCTTGAGCACAGCGGCAAACGCTATGGTTTGCAAACTATGTGCGAAGGCGGTGGCCAAGCCAACGTCACCATCATAGAGCGTCTGGGTTAAGCCTCTGACAGAACCGCAAAGCCCGCGCCCAAACGCGGGCTTTTGTAACATACCGGCGAGAATTTAAAAGGACGGAACAGCTATGGGAATTCTGGACAAGCGAGTTGTGATTATCACTGGCGCAGGCGGTGGCCTGGGCGCGGCTCATGCACGGGTGTTTGCCGCTGAAGGTGCGCGGGTTGTGGTTAACGACATCAACCGCGATGCCGCGCAAAAAGTGGTGGACGAAATCACCGCTGCCGGCGGCGAAGCCATTGTGAATACGTCTGATATTACCCATTACGAAGACAGCGCCAACGCGGTCAAAGACGCCATCGATACCTGGGGCGATCTGCACTGCGTACTGAATAACGCGGGCATCAACCGCGACCGCATGTTCGCTTCGATGACCGAAAGTGACTGGGACGCGATCATGAGCGTGCATCTGAAAGGTCACTTTTGCATCAGTTCCCACGCAGTGCACTACTGGCGCGAACAGTCCAAAGCCGGTAAGCCGGTGAGCGCACGCATTTTGAACACCACTTCTGGTGCCGGCTTGCAGGGTTCCATTGGCCAGTCCAACTATGCCGCTGCCAAAGGCGGTATTGCCGCTTTGACCCTGAACCAGGCCGCCGAACTGGGTCGTTACGGCATTACTGCGAATTCGATCGCTCCCGCGGCTCGCACCGGTATGACCACCTCGGTCGAAGCCATGGCCACGCGTATGGCGGCTCCCACTGATGGTAGCTTCGATTACTGGGCGCCGGAAAACGTGTCTTCTTTGCTGGCGTGGCTGGCTTCGGAAGAATCAGCACACGTGACCGGTCGGGTATTTGAAGCCGAAGGCGGAAAAATTTCCATCGCGAATGGCTGGCGCACCACCGAAGGCGTCGACAAGGGCGACCGCTGGGCGCCCGAAGAAGTTGGCGACGCTGTAAAAACCCTGCTGGCCAAAGAAACGCCGGCGCAGAAAGTTTACGGTACCTGAGGCGAGGGCTGACCATGGAATTTCGCTTAACCCAGGAACAGCAGATGATTCGCGAAACGGCCCAGGTCTTTCTAGCGGATGTCTCCAGCCCCGCGGCTGTGCGGACTGCGATGAATCAGCCAGGCAGCTACACCCCTGACGTGTGGTCGCGGCTGTGTTCCGATTTATACCTTCAGGCCATTACCATTCCCGAGGAGTACGGCGGGTTGGGAATGAGCTATGTGGATCTGGCCATCGTGCTGGAAGAAATGGGCCGCAAACTGTTTTGCTCGCCGTTTCTGGCCACCGTGGGCATGGCCACCAATGCGTTATTGCTCGCAGCGTCTGATGCGCAAAAGCAGCGCTGGTTGCCTGGCATTGCCGAGGGCAAGGTGACGGCCGCGCTGGCTTGGACCGGCGCCGAAGCCGCCCGCAACGGTGGCGACTGGGGCGACAATTCCATATCAGCCATCTGTACACCGCACGACAATGACTATCGTCTGAATGGTGAACTGCGCTATGTGATTGACGGCGATACTGCAGACTTGTTGATTGTCGCCGCGCGGCTGCCGCAATCCAGCGGCCACGAAGGCGTAACACTGTTTGCCTTGCCGGCTGACAGTGCGGGTATAGAAAGGCGCTGGACGCCCACTATGGATCAGACCCGGCGCCAGGCCACCATTGTGCTGAACAACGTGACCGCCACCGCGGACCAGTTGCTGGGTAATGCTGGCGCAGCCTGGCCGGTGCTGTCCAAAACCCTGGCTTTGGCAAAAATCTCTTTGGCCGCTGAGCAGGCCGGTGTCGCCAGCGCCTCGCTGGACATGGCCGTTGCTTACACCATGGAACGCGAACAGTTTGGCCGGGTCATTGCCGGCTATCAGGCCATCAAACACAAGGCCGCCGATATGAAGCTGAAGTGCGAAGTGGCGCTGTCGGCGGTTTACTATTCGGCCTGTGTGGCCAGCGAAGTGTTAGATCCGGAAGGCGAGTCGGCCATTGCCGCCGAGCTGGAAGAGGCTGCGGCTATGGCCAAAGGCTATTGTTCTGACACCGCATTTTTTAACGCCGGGTCGGCATTGCAACTGTTTGGCGGCGTGGGCTTTACCGCGGAATACGATATTCAACTGTACTTCAAACGAGCCAAAGCCAGCGAATTGTATCTGGGCAACGGCGCCGCCCAGCGTGAGCTGATCGCCGACCTGCTGCTGGAATCGGGAGAGCCGCAATGAAACTGACCTTCAACGCCGAAGACGAACGTTTTCGCGACGAAATCGCCCAGTGGCTTAAGGCCAATCTGCAAGGCAAATTTGCCCAACTGAAATTCCGTGGCGGTCCGGGTGACGAACACATGTTCCCGGCAGAACGTAAGCTCTGGGAACAGCGCCTGGCCGAAGGCGGCTGGACCTGCATTGGCTGGCCCGAAGCCTGGGGTGGGCGCAATGCGTCGATCGAACAACAGGTTATTTTTGCAGAAGAATACGCCCGCGCCGGTGCGCCTGGACGCGTTGGCCATATTGGTGAAGGCTTGACAGGGCCTACCCTTTTGGCGTTTGGCACCGAAGAGCAGAAAGCCCGCTATCTGCCGGGGATTCTTAACGGCACCGAGTTCTGGTGTCAGGGTTACTCCGAGCCCTCCGCCGGGTCGGATCTGGCCAATGTGCGAACCCGTGCCGTGCAAAATCCGGAAACCGGAATATGGCAAATCAGCGGCCAGAAAATCTGGACGTCGCTGGCTCACGAATCCGAGTGGTGTTTTGTGTTGGCGCGCACCGAGCCCGGTTCCGTGGCTCATCGGGGCCTGGGTTTTTTCCTGGTGGCGATGGAGCAACCTGGTGTGGATATCCGGCCTATCGAGCAGATGACTGGCACCTCTGAGTTCAACGAAGTATTTTTTGATGATGCCGTTGCCGCCGATCTGATCGGTGAACCGGGCCAAGGCTGGCACATTGCCATGACGCTGCTGGGCTTTGAGCGTGGGGTGTCTACTCTGGGCCAGCAAATGCAGTTCCAGAACGAACTGGATGAGCTGATTCGCCTAGCCCGTGGCAACGGTGCAGCCCGCAATCCCACCATTCGCCAACGCCTTGCTGAAGCTCATACCGGTCTGCGTTTGATGCGTTACAACGCCATGCGCATGTTGTCAGACACCGAAAGCGCCGGCGCCGAAAGTTCGGCGCTGGTGTACAAGCTGCACTGGTCAAGCTGGCACCGCAATCTGGGCGCGCTGGCCATGGACGTGTTAGGCCCCGAGGCGGAAATGCTGGAAAGCGCGCCCTATAACCTGACCCGGTTACAGTCCTTATTCCTGTTCACCCGCTCAGACACCATTTACGGCGGCACTAATCAGATTCAGCGCAATATCATTGCCGAACGTGGCCTTGGTATGCCCAAAGAAGCAAAAGGCAGATAACCATGAACGATGTTACCCGTAACCCGTCGTACGTCCCCGGCCACGGTCTGCTCAAAGGCCGCTCGGTTCTGATCACCGCGGCCGCCGGCGCCGGTATTGGTTTTGCCGCTGCCACTAAGGCAATGGAAGAGGGCTGTCGCGGTATTGTCATCAGCGACGTCCACGAAGGCCGTCTGACGGCGTCGGTTGACAAGCTCAAAGAGCAAAGCGGCTCTGAAAAGGTTTGGGGCAAGCTGTGCAACGTTACCAATGAAACCGAAGTTCAAGCACTGATCGACTTCGCCGAAGACAAACTCGGCGGCGTGGACATTTTGATCAACAACGCTGGCCTGGGAACCACCAAAGCGCTGCTGGATATGGAAGACAGCGAATGGAACAAGGTCATTGATGTCACCTTGAACGGCACCATGCGCATGACTCGCTACATGATGCGCAAAATGAAAGAGCGCGGCCAGGGCGGCGCCATCGTCAACAACGCCTCGGTACTGGGCTGGCGTGCGCAAAAAGAACAATCTCATTACGCCGCGGCCAAAGCGGGCGTAATGGCGCTGACCCGTTGCGCTGCGCTGGAAGCCGCCGAGTTTGGTGTGCGCATTAACGCGGTATCGCCGTCGCTGGCGGTGCACGCCATGTTGCGCAAATCGGCACCGGTTGAGTTGCTGCAGGAGCTGGAAGGCCGCGAAGCCTATGGTCGTGGCGCTGAAGTGTGGGAAGTGGCTAACGTAATGATGTTCCTGGCCAGCGATTATTCGTCTTACATGACCGGCGAAGTGCTGTCTGTAAGCTCACAGCACGCTTAAGCAGCCCTGAAGATAATGGAGAACGTGACATGAGCACCGTATTTGCAAGCGCCGCTAGCCTGCAGGCCGCCGAGGGCAAGTCTTTGGGCGTCAGCGACTGGTTGCGCATCGAGCAAGACCGAATCGATCAATTCGCCGATGCCACCGGTGACCACCAGTGGATTCATGTGGACCCGCAAAAAGCCAAAGACGGCCCCTTCGGAGCGACCGTCGCCCACGGCTATCTGACGCTGTCACTGGTGAATTATTTTCTGCCCCAGCTGATGACCGTTGAAAATCTGGCCATGGGCGTGAACTACGGTTGCGACCGCATTCGTTTTCCAGCACCCGTGCGAGTGGGTTCTAACATTCGTGGCGCCGGCGAAATGACCAAGGTTGAAACAATGCCAAACGGTTCAGTGCAGGTTGTGGTGCGCGTAACCGTTGAAGTGGAAGGCAGCGACCGCCCTGGCTGTGTGGTGGATACCATCAGCCGCTACACCTTTGTTAATCAGCAATAAGGATTTTTGTGATGAAAGAAGCTGTCATTGTTTCCACTGCCCGCACCGCGCTGGCCAAATCGTTCCGCGGTTCCTTTAACGACACCGAAGCCCCGGTACTGGGTGGCCACGTGGTTCGCGCTGTGGTTGAGCGCGCTGGTATCGATCCGGCAGACGTTGAAGACGTCATCATGGGGGCTGCAGTTCAGCAAGGTACCCAAGGCTACAACATTGGTCGTTTGTGTGCCTACACAGGTGGCCTGCCAAATAGCGTAGCCGGCATGGCGGTAGATCGCATGTGCGCCTCGGGCCTGATGGCCATCGCTGAAGCCGCCAAGGCAATCATGTGTGGCGAACTTGATGTCGCCATCGGCGGCGGCGTGGAGTCCTTGTCGCTGACCCAGAACAAGCACAAGAATGCTTACCGTGCGCGCTCCGAGGCCGTTATCGCCGCAGCGCCTGCAGCATACATCCCGATGATCGAAACCGCTGAAATTGTGGCCGAACGCTACAACATAAGCCGCGACGCCCAAGATGCCTACGCCCTGCAAAGCCAGCAGCGCACTGCTGAAGCCCAAGCGGCCGGACGTTTTGATGATGAAATCGTGCCGCTAAAAGCCACTAAAAAATTGTTTGAAAAAGACGGCACTCCGGCTGGCGAAGAAGAAGTGATTGCGGACAAAGACGAATGCAACCGCGCCAGCACCACGCTGGAAGGACTGCAGGGCCTGAAGCCGGTCTGGAAAGACGGCGAGTGGATCAAAGAAGGCAAGAACGTGACAGCGGGTAACGCTTCGCAGTTTTCTGACGGTGCCGCAGCTTGCCTGCTTATGTCCCGCGAGGAGGCCGATCGCCGTGGTCTTAAGCCGCTGGGTATTTACAGGGGTGTTGCCGTGGCGGGCTGTGGACCGGAAGAAATGGGCATTGGCCCGGTGTACGCCATTCCCAAGCTGCTGAAGAAGTTTGGCCTGAGCATTGATGATATAGGCCTGTGGGAAATCAACGAAGCCTTTGCCTCGCAGGTGTTGTACTGCCGTGATCACTTGGGGATTGATAACGACAAACTCAACGTCAACGGTGGCGCCATCTCCATTGGCCACCCGTTTGGTATGAGCGGCGCCCGAATGGTAGGTCATGCGCTACTGGAGGGCCGTCGTCGTAACGTTGAGTACGTGGTGGTTTCCATGTGCATTGGCGGCGGTATGGGTGCGGCTGGGCTGTTTGAACTGCCGTAGTTTTTACAGGAAACAAAAAGCCCCGTCAGGCATCGCCTGACGGGGCTTTTTGTTTCCGCTTCTATGGAATTTGGGCCAACTTGATTCCATAACCGATGATCAGCGCGACATGATTCCCAAGGATAAAATTATTTGGATTAAACGTGGGTGGCTCCTCACATTTTGATGAAAAGGGAGGGGCGTATTATTTGTCTCCTTAGTCACCAAATTGTGAGCTTCCGGTGTTTTCATTAGTAGATATAAGGTGGTCGGCCAAAGCACGGTAAGCGGGCAACGAAGTGGGATCGTTGGCCGCATTAGCGGCTACAGGATTTGAGGCAAAGCGGACGATCACCATATCGGCCGCCGGGTCGATCCAGATGGTTTGGCCATACACGCCGCGTGCGGCATAGGCGCCATGGTCGTCATTGCTGATCCACCATAAGCTACGATAGCTCCAACCGGGCAGGGTGTCGTAGCCGGCATCCGCGAATTTCTCTGAGTCACCACCTTGCCTGATACTGGCAATTGCTGCTTTTGGAACAATCTGTTCACCCTCCAGCTGGCCATCATCCAGAATGAGCTGGCCTAACCGCGCCATGTCGCGCAAAGTGGCATTGAAGCCCCCTCCGGCAAAAGGCGTACCGGTTGAGTCAACGGTGTAGAACGCCTCACGTTCTGCGCCAATGCGGCTCCAGATGCGTTTTGAAAGCTGATCCGCGACTGATTGGCCGGTGGTGCGGGCTATGAGCCAGCCAAGGGTATCGGCATTCACCGTTTTGTAGGCAAATGACTCGCCGTGCTCGCCGCTTTTCTCGACCGTCTGGAGATATTCGAAATAGCTGCGCGGACCGTCATAGCCCTCGGGCTTCGGCAGCGGGCTGCCTGCCTTGGCGTAGGTCCAGACGTCAGCATTCGGATCAGCATAATCCTCGGAATAATCAAGCGCTGTGGTCATGTTCATGACCTGTCGCACCGTGGCATCGCCAAAGGCGCTGCTCTTCAACTCGGGAATCAGGGTTCCGACACGTGCGGTTTTGTGGAGCTTGCCTTCAGCAACCAGTATTTCGCCGAGAAGGCCGGTCAGTGATTTGGTAACTGACATGGAACCGTGCAAGGTGTCAGGAGTAAGGCACCCATCGTAACGCTCATAAACCACGCGGCCACGATGGAGCACAATAATGCCGTCGGTATAGTTGGCATCGAATGCCTGATTCCAGGTCATCGTCTCGTTTGAATTGAGTGGTATAAAGGTCACATCATCGATCGACGAGTCCAGTGCCGTGGGCAGTTGTCGCGCTCCGTCTGTGCCGTTGTTCACCCCGATAGTTGGCATTAGTTCACGGAAGTTACAAACGGTCCAGCGTAATTTTGGGAACGTAAAAAATCTGTATCAGTAAAGCGGATTAACTTCTCAGAGGGCGGCGGAGCGCCTTTCATCCAGCCCATCTTCTCGGGGTTGGATGCCTCTGCAGATAGCGTATCAGATTGCTGTGCTAGGACCGGCGCGCACAATGCCAGTGATATTGCTGTTGCTGCAGCTATAAGGTTCTTCATCAAGCTTCTCCTAAATAAAAATCCGACAAAAAATCGCGCCAGCGGTCATGTAATAAAAAATTTCCGCTATGAGATCAGTAGGAATACCCGGAACAATCATCACCATATTAAGCGAAACGGGCAGGTTTCTGAAGACACTAATGTGCTGACGTTGAAAGAGCTGGTTGATGAATGTGACCCTGCTGCACCTACGCCACAGGCTTAGAGAAATAGACAACCCTTTGTTAAGCTGATTCCATGGTGCCAAACTTTTTAGCTAAATGGGACAGCGCGATTCTTCGAGTGTTGTGATTAATTTTACCCGACTTTTAGGATCTAGGAAAATCAAAGGGTTACGAGGCAGCTTTGAAAGAAGGGTTACGGACAGGTTGATTTTCATAATAAAAACAAAAATTTATAATTTTTTTTGAGTGATTTGGTGTCCGAGGCAGACATTAAATGAAAAGCTATCAAAACGCCTTCGCCTGCACCAAATCAGTCAGCTCATGACCGCCCGACTTAAATGAAGCGGCCTCTAAAAAAACCGTTGTGGCTCAATGCTTTTCTGGAGGCTAATTCCAGAAATGATAAAAATTGGCACCCAATTCAGAAGTTCTTTTGATTTTGGCCCACGATCAATAACGTCGACCAACAGAAAAATTCTATCCACGGACGAGTTGAAACCCACTTCCGGTCGGGTCATTTGCAGAGCATCATACTGGCCATGCAAGTCACCGCAGAGCCAATCAATCCCGTTTCGGTTGCGCGCGATCGCCTTGTGCGCCGTTAGATTAGACATCAAAATAGTCACCGCTTCTGCGTAATGTTTAGCCCTGTGCGTGCCGAATAAAGCTCTTTCCCTTTTAGATGTCCAAAACAATAGCTGAGTTTTCGGGCGCATACCGAAGCGCACAGGTACTGGCGTTGATCAAGCGAGTGTGACCCAGTGCGTATTCGCCGTCGCCTTCGTGAATGTGGCCAAAAATATGTGCTTTCAGTCGCAACCGTTCGATCCGGTGTAAGAGATCCACGCACCCAACATTTTGACACCGAAGCCCGGCCGACGCCTCGTCTCCTATGTCTTTTGGTGGGCCGTGGGTAATCAGTACATCGGTGTCTTCCGGAATCTTCATCCATTGATCATGCAAAGCCTGCCCGCGTTCCAGCATGAAGGCTCAGTCCATAAAAGTCGGCGTCCAGGGCGAGCCCCAAAACCGGAAACCTTCAATTTGAACGCCGCTATCCTCAAGATACGTGGCATTCGTCAGCGCGTTCCTTGCCAGCTTTGGTGCCTCTTGAAACACCCAGTTGTGATTGCCGGCAATAACTATTTTGTGTCGGTGGGGCAAGGTTCCCAGCCAGTCATTGAGATCTTCCACATTATCCAGAGTGCCGGCACCCAGGCAGTCGCCGGCATGAATGAGCACGTCGCCATCCGGCACGTTTGGTATGTGCCGATGCAGGCTGTGGGTGTCAGAAATACAGACTAACCTCAAAATATTTCCTCAAATTCTCGCCAAGAGGTATGCGGAGCCATTAGCAACTCATCTTCCAGCGTCTAGTCCATAAATGGCAGTAACCGAACCATATTCCGGGCATCGTCCACGCCCCGATGGTGATGTGCCTCTAATGCAAGTCCGTGGAACTCAAGAGCATGTGCCATTCCATTCTTGCGTTTTTGCCCCGTCGCTCGGCACCGTAGCTACCCCAGCTGCACCAGATAAAGTCTTCACGGGGCTGTCAACCACGCGTCGCGCATTATGTATGCTTCAGGGTAGAGCGGCCCGGGTCGCAAGAGTGCATCCGAACTCTATAATTTCCATGTTGTTCATCAAAGACATATAAGTGACATCAGTATTTACGAATAGCTCGATTATAGTCCGAAGGGTTTGATCGTCGACACTACCCTTTGCCTGCGGGGTTAGGCCGCTTTCACCTTGAGCACATAGAGGCGCACGCTGCTTTGTGCATACAGTAAACTCTGGGAGGATCTGACTGGGTTGGCCATGACTGATAAGCCGATCACCGCCAAGCACTATAAAAAAGGCGATATCCCCTGGTTCGAATATTACGCAGAGGATAAAAAGCCACTGCCAGGCAGTAAGCTCTTAAAGTCGCTGAAAAGTTTGGGGCAAAAATCTGAACGTGCCGCTGCGGTAAATATTGGCGAGCCATTATCGCTCGAACCGATTATTGCCCTATCTTCACGAGGGCGGGTATCAGATGGCGAATTTTGATCGTTTTCCAAGGCCGGCAATCCGTATTCTCGGCATGTTTCAATAATACTTCGGTTAAAGTAATGACTAAAACGGAGGTTTGAGTGCTATTTTCGATTACGCTGACGGCTTTGGCACACGAGATTCGTAGTGCTAAAAGCCGTGTTTGCTCTGCGGCGGCTGGTATCGACAAGATGGCTAGCCAAGCAATCATCGACGCCATGGCCGAACATGAGGACCTTGATGTGGGCGTTGTAGCAGACTGCTCTGCACATGCGCGCCGCCTCGGGTACGGTGCCATTTATCATGAATTGCTTGTAACTCCTGCTCACATCGTTAGTGTAGGTAGCAACTGAGGTTTCAACGCTTATCTTTTCCCGTGAACACGCACCAACAGCGCGTATTCACCTCTCGGGAGGTCTTCCGGGCCTCCTCAGCGGCCCCCGCGCCGCGTCTGTTCAAATCCAAAACAGAGTACCAACCATGCGAAAATTAACGCCCGTGGCGCTTTTGTGCGCCCTGTCTGCACCCTCGCTCGCTTTTGCCGAATGCGGTAAAGTATCCATCACCAAAATGAACTGGGCCTCGAGTACCGTCGTAACACGCGTCGCCGAATTCATTATGGAACAGGGTTACGGCTGTGACGTATCGGTGATTCCTTCTGACACAGTTCCTGCCGTCACATCGGTCGCTGAAAATGGCGAACCGGACATCGTGACCGAGCTGTGGCTGAACGCTGTCAGCGAGGCGCTCCTGCAACTGGAAGAGCAAGGCAAGATTAAACGCGTGGCCGAAGTACTGGACCCGGGTGGTATCGAAGACTGGTGGATTCCCACGTATCTGGCCGAAAAACACCCGGAATTGAAAACCATTGAGGGCATTATGGCGAATCCGGAACTGGTGGACAGCCTCTTTAATAACTGCCCGAGCGGTTGGGGCTGCCGTATCCAAAGTGACAACTTGGTCCGCGCTCTGGATCTGAAAGCCTCAGGTATTGAGGTATTCGACCACGGTTCTGGTGAAACCCTGGCGACCTCCATGGCATCCGCTGTCCAAAGCGAAGAGCCCTGGTTCGGCTACTACTGGGGTCCGACTGTGCCACTTGGCAAGTACGACATGACGCGTGTAAGCCTGGGCGAGTACAAGGCAGACGTTCATGCCCGTAATCAGACCCAGGAGGCAGACAACCCCGGCGTTTCCGAGTTCCCTGCTGCCACCATTCTGACCGCAGTCACAACCAGCTTCGGCGAGCGCGAGCCGAAAGTCGTTGAGATGCTGAGCAAGATGACCTTCAAGACCAGTACCATGAGTGCTCTGCTGGCCTGGATGGATGAGAATAACGCCTCCGCCAAAGAAGCTGCGGTTTACTTCCTGAACAACAACAGCGACGAGTGGTCCAGCTGGCTGAATGACGCAGCCACCAAGCGACTAGCCAACGTGCTTGGATCTTAGGCTTTACGGCCTTTCGTAAAATCGCTGCGACGCAGAGTCCAGCGTTCAATATGCGGGGCCCAACAAGCAATCTGCCTACGCGGTGATGGTTGTGGCTCCAGCTCTGGTGGCAGGTTTTATTATGATGGTTGCTGCTATATGACAACATCAATTGCTGGAGGCACTCGGTAGTCCGCTTACGTCTTTCAAAATTTCCTCATGCTTTTGGTGTGTGAGCCGCGCTTAAAGCCCCATGCAGTTGGCGTAGTAGGTTGTGGTTGCAGGCCAGTCCGAGAAAATCCCGATGACACCCACATCCTGAGCCAGCACATCAATCACTGTGAAGGTGTCACCATCATTGTTAATGGCATCGGTGATGCTCTCATGATACCAGCCACCGCCATTATTAAGCGGCCCGCTGCGCTCCACTGACCAGGCAATCAGATCAAGGCCTGCCGCTTTGGCGTTGATTGCGTACTCGGACGGTACAATTTTTTGGTTGTCGTCCAGAGTCAGCATTTTCCAAAGTGCTGGTGCCAGAATGGAAACCCCTTGCTGGGCTAAATCTTCCATGTACGCCATAGATACGTTATTCGGCTCGTTCGGTTTCTCATCCAGAAAAACGGCTTGTTTGCCGAATTCCGGCATTTGATCGATCCAGAAAATGACGTCATCCAGCAAGAAAGACTGTGGCCATACATTCTCGGGGCTGACTCCGGCCTCGATGTATTCGTTGATCATCTGGCGGGCATACTCTTGTTGTGAATAGCCCCCTGCAAAAGGCATATCAACCACCGGTGTTTTCAGTTCCGGGGTGAACTTGACGCCCAGCTCCCTGAACAGTTCGATACTTTCACGATGGCTCAACAGGGTGCCCCGAGTTGAATACAGGTCTGTACGCCAATCGGCGGTGCCGCCAAGATACGCTTCAGGTGTGGTGGCTTCCGGGTCAAATGCATCCATTTTGCCCCTGAGTGATTTGAATTCAGCCAGTGTAATGTCGCTGGTGCGGCATTCGGCTTGGGCCTGTGTGCCGGTGGCCGGATCGGCGGGCACAAAGGGCTGGGTGCATTTGGCGTTCAACTCCGGCACGGCCACGATGTTGGTGGTGGTGTGCAGATCATTCTGGGCGTGACGGCAGACCAATTCCCGGTCTTTGGTGAAGGCGACGTCGCACTCGACAATTCCGGCTCCCATTCTAGCGGCTGCTATATAGGATTCACGGGTATGTTCAGGAAACTGCAGCGGCGCTCCCCGGTGGGCAATAGAGAAATCTGACGGTGCCAACAGCTTTGTTTCACAAGCCTGCAGCGTGTTTTTCAGTGCGCCGGCATCCATGTCGTTGATCAGATAGTAAGGCCGGGGGCCAAGCTGAACCAATGCTTGGCTGTTTTCGGTGGTCGCCGCTTGGTTTTCATTAGCTATGGTGTTGGTGGTGCTGCAGCCGGATAGCATCGCTAGCGAACCGATGAGCAGAGGCAGGGTAAACGCAAGTTTCATCACAGAGTCCTTTAATTGCTTGGTTGGGCGCCTTCCCAGGCTCGCCCTGTTTTATCACAGTGTAGTGACCATAAACTTGGGTCACAAGGTGTCGTGGCCCAAGCCATCGTGATCATGATTTCCTTCTCTTTTGAATGAAATGATAGGGCGATCTGTTGTTACGAGACATCGATGCCCAAGACGTGCTAGTTTCTCAATCGTTGCTTCTACTTACCTGTTGATGGAAAACAGAAGCCTAGCATTTAACACCTCTCTTATCGTCAATCATAACTACAAGTCCAATAGGGCGAAGGAAACGTTCATGCGAATTCTAAAATATGCAGTTGCGGTATCCATGCTGGCTGTTGCGCTCCCCTTGAGCGCACAACAACTCTCTATCGCAACCGGCGGCACCGGCGGCGTTTACTATCCTATCGGTGGTGGCTTCGCCGAAATGATCAATAATCATATTGAAGGCGCCAAGGCGACGGCTGAAGTCACCGGCGCCTCCGTAGAAAATATGGGTCTGATCATGCGCGGCGATGCGGATCTTGCGATTGCACTGGCAGACACGGTCTATCAAGCCTATACCGGCACTGATAATTTTGAAGATCGCCAGATCAAAAATATTCGCGCGCTGGCCTCGGTTTATCCCAATGCCGTGCAGTTGGTGACTCTGGCGGAATCGGATATTAAGTCGATTGCGGATCTGGAAGGTAAGAGGGTATCAGTGGGTGCACCGGGCAGCGGCACAGAGCTCAACGTGCGGGCATTGCTGGAAGCGAATGGCATTAGCTACAGCGATTTCGAGCCGCAGCGTCTTAATTTCAATGAAACTGCTGATGCGATCCGTGATGGCGATATCGACGCCGGTTTCTGGAGTGTAGGCCCGCCGACCAGTTCAATTCTTAACCTTGCTGCAACACGCGATATCCGCCTGATTAGCCTCTCTGGTGAAGAAGTCGCCAATGCACAGAATGAAGTAGCGGTTTTTGCGCCGTATGAGCTGGCAGCAGGCATGTATGAAGGTATGGATGAAGCGGTTCAGACCATTGGCATTCCGAACGTGCTCGTTGTTAATGCGGATATGGACGAAGAGTTAGCCTATCAGTTGACGCGGTTGCTGTTTGAAAATACGGATGAGCTGATTGCCGTTCACCCCGCGGCGAACGACACCACCGTGAAATTCACTATGGACTCCACGCCGGTGCCTCTGCACCCGGGTGCGCTTCGTTACTTCGAAGAAGTTGGCGCTGTTATCCCGGATCGTCTGCGCCCTTAACTGTGAATGGTGAACTACCTATGCAAAGGCAATGCGGCACTGTTCTGTCACGCTTTGCGTTCGCCAAGCATTTCGGAACTGCTCTGTTGCTGATGTGTTTGCCGCTCGCCGGAGCCGGGGCATCTCCCGCTTCGGCGATTTCGTCTGACCGCCTTCAAGTTGTTACTGAGCAAGGCGAAATGCTGGTCGATATCGCTGTTCTACCGGGAATGCGCTGGTGCATTGAGTGGAACCACTCGGTGAAAAAATTTGCCGTGCTGGACTGTTATCGAAACGTTGCCGGTGTGATGCAGTTAGAACGAAGTCATCAGCCCGATTTTGCGGCGGGTTTAGGCCATACGGTAGGGCGGGGTGAGCAAGTCTCTGACGGAGAAGGCGGTTACTGGATCAATGAAATTGACGAACCAGTGGTCAATAATCGATACGTTTTGCGTGTGGGCGCTGATGCGGTGAATCACCGCGTGGTATGGCTGGTAGGCGATCAACGTCGGGAAGTGAGTCTGAGCGACCATGCTTCGGGGCAACGCGTTACTGTTCAACTTATCAAACCGGCATCGCCCAGCGTGAATTATAAGTAAGCCAGACAACGTCTGACGAGGACTTCATGAACGAATCCAAACAACCGCCGACCACAATGCCAAGGGAAAATGTGATTCAACCCCGCACGGTGTTGTGGGCCATCACCATTGTGGCGGTGGGTCTTTCCCTGTTTCAACTCTATTCCGCGGGTATTCAGCCGTTAGGGCTTTTTTATCAGCGCAGCATTCACCTGGCGTTCATCATGGTGCTGGCGTTTTTAATGTTTCCAGCCTTTGGCCCAACCCGTAAACGCGGGGTGATGGGGTGGGGCCTGGACGCGATATTTTTAGCCGGTGCCGTACTGACGGGCGGCTATTTAGTACTCAATCTGGACGAGATTTTTAGCCGTGCAGGTTTTTGGAACAGCACCGATATTCTGGTCGGCTGTATTGCCACAGTGACTGTGTTGGAAGCCAGTCGCCGTGCGGTGGGTTTCGGTATGACCGTCATTGGCCTGTTGGCAATTGTATACGCGTTTGCCGGCCCGCAAGGCGAGCTGCCGTGGTTGGGCGAATGGATGCCGGGTATTCTGGAACACCGGGGCTATAACATTGATCGTGTTGCCGGCCAGCTCTATCTTGGGCAAGAGGGCATTTTTGGCTTGCCGCTGGGCGTGGCGGCAACCTATATCTTTATTTTTGTACTGTTTGGAGCTTTCCTGGAATGCACCGGCGCCGGTAAATTCTTTATTGATATGGCCTATGCAGCCACCGGTCGCCAGCGCGGCGGGCCCGCCAAGGCAGCGGTACTAGCCTCGGCTGGCATGGGGTCTATTTCCGGTAGCGCCATTGCCAACGTGGTCACCACGGGCGCCTTTACCATTCCGTTAATGAAGAAACTGGGTTATTCGGCCAAACAGGCGGGCGGTATCGAAGCCGCAGCCTCTACTGGCGGGCAGATTATGCCGCCGTTGATGGGCGCAGGTGCCTTTTTGATTGCTGAGTACACCAATACGCCGTACTTGGAAATCGTTAAAGTCAGTATCCTGCCCGCGATTATGTATTTCGCCACGGTTTATCTGTTTGTGCACATCATTGCCCTCAAGCAGGGTATGCAAGGGCTACCCAAAGAAGAATTGCCGCAAATGCGTCAGGTAATGAAAGATGGCTGGCACTTCCTGCTTCCGTTAGCCATGCTGGTTTGGCTGCTGGCGATGAGTATGTCGCCGATGCGGGTGGGTTTCTACGCGGTGGTGACGATAGTGGCGGTAGCCGTGTTGCGCTACTCAGTGTGGTTTTTTGTTCTGGCGCCCCAGCAGGGGCAACCGGTGACGGTTACAGCCGTCAAAGATATTCTGCGTGCTGGCCTGGCCAAGCTTATAGAAGGCTTGGAGCTAGGTGCGCGCAATGCGGTGGCGGTGTCTATGGCGTGCGCGGTCGCTGGGATTATTGTCGGGGTGGTGGGTTTGACCGGCTTAGGTCTGAAATTCTCCGCCATGATGCTGGCCTTCTCTGGCGGCAACCTTGTCTTAGCCTTGGTGATGGTGTTGTTGGCCAGCCTGGTTCTTGGTATGGGGCTGCCTGTTACCGCCAGCTATATTGTATTGATTGTGCTTGTTGGGCCTGCATTGACGGCTGAGTTCGGTGTGCCACTGTTGGTCGCACACTTGGTGGTGTTCTGGTACTCCCAAGACTCCAACGTAACGCCGCCAATAGCCTTGGCAGGATTTGCCGGGGCGGCCATTGCGGGCAGTAAACCGATGGAAACGAGCTTCCAGGCGTGGAAGTTTGCCAAAGGGCTCTACTTGATTCCGCTGTTTATGGTCTTTAATCCAGAAATCATTATGGGCGGTCCCGTGCTTTTGGTGGCTTGGAACGCAGTCATTGCCATTCTGGCATTAGGGGCCTTTGCGGCAGCCTTGGAAGGGTATTTGTTTACCAAAATGTCGTGGCTGCCTCGTCTGGCTATTACTGCGGCAATTTTTGGTGTGTTTTACCCCAGTCTGATGACTGAAATTGCCGGTGTGGTGGTGATGATGTTTGTCATTTCTGTTAACTGGCTGGCGAGCAAGCGCGAAGCAAACGCAACAGTAGTAAGTGGTTAATCGCTACTAGGCGATGAGTGTGTGAGATAGATTTATGGCTTGAAAAACCCAGACCCGCAAATTACCGGTCTGGGTTTTTTTGTTTACTGCCTGAATTTTCTTTTTGGCTGCGAGCGAAGCGGTCTCTGTACTGGCTGGGTGTCAGCCCGGTCTGTTTCTGAAACATTCGGCGAAACGCACTGATATCCTCATAGCCAACTTGCCAGGCTATCCGCTCGATGGTTGTTGCAGTGTTTTCCAGTTTTTCCCGTGCTTTATGAACCCGTTGCTGCTGCAGGTATTCCGCCGGTCGCAGCTGTGTGGCTTTTATAAAACGACGGATGAACGTTCGCTCCGCAAGCGCGGCCATCGCCGCCATTTGCGCAATATTTAATGGCTGGTCATAGGCTCGGTGAATATGATGTTGCACGTGAAGGATGGCCCGGTCGTTGTGGTCCAACACAGGTATGAAACTGCGGTAGTAGCTTTGTTGGCGCGCGCCGGTATCAACCAGTAAAAAACGGCCCAATGCCTGCACCATCGTTGGTGGCACATAGCGCCCGATCAGGTGCAGCCCAAGGTCCATCCAGGACATTACTCCGCCGGCGGTTACCAGGTCTGGATCTGTTAGAAGCAATGCATCGGTGTCCAACTCGATGGTTGGGTATGCACAGCGAAAAGCGCTTTCTAACTGCCAGTGTGTGGTGGCGAGACGCCCTTCCAAAAGGCCGGCTTGCGCCAGAAAAAAAGCACCCGCGCAGGCCGAACTTATAACCACGCCCTGTTTATGCCAGGTAGCCAGTTGGGCGCTGATGGCAGGTTGCGGATCAAGATAGGCCTGGCCGTCGAGTATTGGCGGAACAATGACCAGGGCAGGGCGCGCAGCCCCGGGATCCGTGGAAATGACCCGCTCCTGATCCAACTGCCAACGGGTAACGCTGAAGGTAACGTCAGGGGTGCTTTGAAATTCACCAAGAATGCGATTGGCACTCTGAAACAAGTCTATCAGCCCATAAACGGCTGAAAGTGCGGTACCGGGCACAACCAGGATTGCGACATTGACGGTCTGCAACATGTCAGTTTTTGCCTTTTTATTGTCAGTATTGCCACCCGCGTAGGCTAACAGAGCACGTTAGTATAAGCAGTATCAATCTAACTGGAGAGACACATGACCAAGACCGCCCTGATTATCGTCGATATGCAGAATGACTACTTCCCTGATGGCAAATGGACGCTGAACGGCGTTGAAGCGGCTGCCGAGAACGTTGCAAAGGTGCTCGCTGATTTTCGCGAGCGCCAGCAACCGGTGATTCACGTTCGCCATGAATTTGCCTCCAGCGACGCTCCGTTCTTTGTGCCGGGCACTGAAGGCGCCAACAT
>Ga0314774_1000078_pt1 | contig 89083 bp, 126 predicted proteins | sample MetaGCBIA2018_FD_204515 | JGI IMG/M metagenome (GOLD analysis project Ga0314774, IMG submission 204515) | Cryopeg brine microbial communities from Beaufort Sea near Barrow, Alaska, United States - CBIA 2018 | ecosystem: Environmental > Aquatic > Marine > Coastal | place: USA: Alaska | collected... | reverse complement strand
ACAATATGTTTCAAATTAAACAAGAAAAATTAGATGAAGATTTCTTTGACGATGATTACTATAAAAAAATGAATGTTTTAATAGATATTATGAATTATGAAATTGAACAAGAATTTTATAATGATAAATGCAAACCTATTTTATTCCTATCAGAAAATTTAGATAGAGAAGAAGATGAATTGACTTTTATACTAACAATAATACACTATGGAGAAATAATTTCTAAGAAAATAGAATATAAAAAGAGTCATGTTTATATGTTAGAAATGATTAACAGATTATATAATGTGACAATGTAGGTTGAATAAGGAGGTGAAATAAAATGTTAAACCACTATATGACAAAGTATGTATCAAATGGTAAGAGATATGCTGAATCATGGCTGCAATTAGATTTGTTTGGTAAGAGTTATTGTTTTAGTAAGAAGATAATGGAGATTTAGAGTTAGTAAAACCAAATAGGAAGGAGTGTAAAATATGAGTGAGTTAGAAGAAATTTTACATGATTTAATGAGTCATTGGATTTGTGACTATAGTATAATTAGGCTTGATAGTAATTTGTATATTGGAATATTTGAAATTGATAGAGATGATTTTGAGTCTTTAACAGAGCATTTAAAACATAATGGCATAGAATTTATTTGTACTCCTGTAGTTGGAGTATACAAAGTTAACAGCGATAGATAGTTTAAATTAACTATCTATTTTTTTATGCAATAAAAAAGCAGACTAAATAATATTAGCCTGCTAATCCTCATGTATATTCCCCTCAATAACCATATCATCTAAACAATAATAGTATAATGGTTCAAATTCAAGTATATCCTCATCATAATTATTAATATCTTCTCCTGCGTGTATGTTAAAGCCAAAACAACTCATCTCATCATCATAAACTAATATCCCTATACAGAAATCATCAAATATAGTCCAGTCACCCTCATACCATTCATCATTAAACCCATCTTTTAATCCTGTAGAGTGCTCAATAATATAACTCTCTATTAACTCATCCATCATGTTCTCAGTGTAAATAACAAAGTCATAATCGAATACTCTGCCTATAAGTCCATCAGATGAAATAAAATAATCTTCTATATTATACTCATCAATATATTCCTTATGACAACCATCCCAAATTCTGAATTTACCATTCATTACTTTACCTCCTCAATATTGATCTCACAATTTAAATAACCTAATATATCAAATACTTCTTGTAATAATAAAATTCCATCTTCAAATATAAAATCAACTAATATCTCATTATCAACTGGTAAATCATCAATAAAGTTATCAAATCTTTTTCCAGATGATAATTGCTTGTCAAGTATTAATGAGAATATTGATTGTTTGGCATTGATAGCTCGTTCATTAGGTTTAATTGATTCTTTAATCCAAATATCATCATAATTATAAATTTTATCACCATCTGCGTGGTTATCTCTATACCACTCTTCACTAGCATAGAGTACATCCAGTTCATAACAGTCTAAGCATGTTTCATCACCATATTTATCAAAATTATATGGACTAGGGTTAATATTAAAACAATTTACCACATCTAACATTTCATCCTCTGTTCTTACTCTTACTATAAATCCACTTTCTAATAATTCTTGTTTAATTTTCATTTGAATCCTCCTTTTTACCATGAACTCTAACATAATTGTCTAATCCCTCATTAATCCATTTTTTATAGTTCTTCTTAATCACTACAAATATACCACCAATTATCAATAAAGCTAATAATGGGAATACTGTAGCTATCATAATTATAATAAATAAACAACACCAGAAAATTATTGAAACTACGCCTCCTATTGCTAACGTCATATCTAATTCTATTTCGCACTTATCCCATAAATTGGTATCTGGGAAAAATAAATATACTGGTATCACTGGTAGTAAAAATGCTACTAAGAAAATTAATATTTTCATCTGTGTAAATAAACTCATATTTAATCATCCTCCTTTTTAATATTATCTTTCAACTGTTCCTTACAATCGTCATCGTCTCTAAATTCATATCTAATTTTATCCTTAATAGTATATATTTCATATGCTACAGATGCTGCCACAAATAATAAATAATATGAGTTTATACTTAACTGTGCTCCAAATAATTCATTAATTCCACCTATTAATATCTTGTCAAATGAGAATAGTTTTAATATCCACCCTGCGAATAAACCACCTAATATTGCATCAAACATTTAATCACCCTCCTTTTTATTTATTTAATATAATATTCATAATCGAATATATTTGACATGTTGATAATTTTATACAGGAATCCTTCTACTAAATATAAAGCAACTGTTGTCCAAGACTCAGATGGATCTTGGTTTAATTTCTCTCTAATCTTGTAATATTTATTATTTATTCTTATAAAAACATCAGTACAAGATGTTATATAATCACGAATATCTTTTGGACAAATTTGCTTATATCTAGGTAGTACTTTGAATCTCTTATCAGTTAACCAGTCTAGTTCTCTTTTTTCTTTTATAGTTCCAGTTGGCTTTATATATTGGTATAATTTAAATATTATATACATCTTACCATTAATGTTTGTAATTTCACCAGCTCTTGAAAAATGTTCTAGTACTAATACCTTATCACCTAACTTAAAACCAAATTGGTTTAATATGCTATCATTTACATCTTCCTGTGTTACTACTATAAAATCATTATTATTTGTTTCCATTATTATTCTCCTTTTAATCTACTATTATCTTATTAATTAATTATATTAAAGTATATATTTACATATTTTTTTGATATCCAGCAAAAAGGTTGTTCTTTTTTATATATCCACGTTTCATTATTTATAGATTTTAAATTTATTTCATACTCTTCTCCTTCTATAAATAAAGCACCACCCATATAAAAATCTTGTTTAGCTTTTATTTTTGTCATGTACTACTCTCCTTTTATTCTACTATTATCTTATATAGTACATTATACCATATTGGTTGCTGCGTGTCAAGGGTTAAATATTCATTTCTCAACTAGTCATATTATACCCACATTTTAATGAGTCATATTTGTCTATATAATGCCTTTCTAATTCTAATACTCTTTCACTTGTGTTAGCATAATCAATCACACTAAAATCAAAGTTATGCAATCCAATAGCCCTAAGTGTATAATCGAATGGTGTTTCTGGATTATTTATTCTTGATTTTTGTCTAATATATAAATTATTAGTAATGCCTATATACACCAGTCCAGATAACTTGTTTGTATATTTATAAACATAATAATTTTGTGGATAGTTATATTGTATGTGCTTACAGTACTTATATAGTAAATTAATTGCGTCTTTTACGATATTTGAATTATTACTGCTATCATTATGCATTTTTTTACTCTTGTGCTTGTCATAGTTGTCTTTTAACATATTTTTATCAACATATTTTGAGTTTTTATTCTTGAATTTATTTATTGAATAATCCTTACTCATAATATAATCTTTAATTGAATAAATATCAGAGTCAATCATTATATTTTGAGGTAAGTTATTTGTATCAACCTTTTTATGCTCAACACCTTCTAATCCAACTATCACATATTGTGTCTTCACACTCATATTTATATTTTCAATTACATATCTTATAATTTCTTTATCAACTTCATTTTCAACAAAATATTCATTTGCACGATTTATTGTAGAATAAAGTCTATCTTTTAGCTTATTACAACCAGCTTTATCTTTATAATATTGTATTGATAGATAACTATCTGGTGAAACATATTCAGAATCTATAAAATCTATAAATCCAAATTCTTTAAATGGATATCTATATTTTAATACATATTCTAGAACCTCTTTGCCATATAGCAATTTATTAAAACTATATATAACATCTTGCACCAAACGTGGGTTATTATTTTTAAAACTAATAAAGGTATAATCATATGATATATTAGTACCCTTATTATAGTTTAAATGTAGATTTATTTTTTTTAACAACATGTAACGGGAGCTACCCTTTTTATACTTACTATATGGTAAACCAAAAATATTACAAATACTTCTAAAATCTCTATATGTTTTATTAAAAACAATATTATTTAAATCTAAAGTTTTATTACCATGTTCAATAATATATTTATTCATTATACCCCTCAATTTCATTAAATTTAACACTATTCTCTGGTCTTTCATCATGGATCATAAAGAAAGCCAATTCTTTTAACAACTCTAAATCATCCTTATCTTTAAATCCTTTCTTAATATAACCATACTGTTCATTTTTAGCATCATATTTCTCTACCATTTCACTTATAACATTTTTGCTATATTCCTCAATAGCTAAATCCTTAGTAACTATCTCATAAGCATTATAATAATATTTAACCTCAATATCATATCCACTATAACGATACTTCTCCATCTCTCTAGCAATAAACCAACAACTATATTTTTTAAATAAATCATAAAAACTCATATCATTACCATTACTCTTAAACACATTCATTGTTCTATACTCATATCTCAATAATTTATCATCATCACTAAATTTCAGCTCACTCTTTATATCTTCATAATACTCAATTAAATTAAAAAAGTTATTGTTATATCTACTAAACAACTCACTAGTATTTGCATTAAAATCACTCTTGCTAGGATTAGCCCTTAGATCAAATCTATCCTTCATATATAACCAAGCACGCCACTGACCATTGAATACAGCATCTCTTAATTCCTTATGTGCAAATACATGCTGATTACTATCTTTAATAAAACCATCCTTAATAATATTAAAAGATATTCTATGTCCTTTATAATATTGCAGGACTCCAATCTTCTCTAAATTATCAAGAGCTCGCTTATAAAGGCTATAACCATTTTTATAATGTCGCTTATAATAAGCCTTGAAATGTTTCTCATCCCACTTATTCAGAGTGTAAATGACATTCTCTAAATCATATTTGCTAGCTGCCTTATCTTTCATCTTATCAATATCTCTATCTTTATTATATTTACTATGGTTATTGCCAACCACACCAATTTTATCTACAATTTCACCCATACTTAAATAATGAACTCTTTCACCAGTTTTCTCTTTTTGATTTATTAAATAATTAGTAAGTAAGGCTTGAAATATTTTAGATATGTTGCTATTATATTTGAAGTCATCTTTAATACTATTTTTCTTTTTAGCTAAATCAATTCTATGGCTAGTCTTTATTTGTAACATTAATTTGTTTCTACTTATCTTAGTTATATCAAAATTCTCTTCTAATCTACTTTGTAACTTTTTTCTCTTACCTCCATGTTTAAATTCATCATAATCAATTAGCATATCATCACAAACTTCCCTTATATTGCTATAAGTATAGTTAGTTTTTAACTTTTTTAGCTTTGCATCAGTAATCTTAGTCATATCAACATCCCTTCATTCAATTCTCGTTTTGACTTTTCTTTTCCCTATATATAACACCTATATATACCCAAAAGAAAAGTCAAAACACTTTTAACACTATTATTGCCTAAATAACGCCATAACTTCCCTTTCCCTAATTATATCATACTTTTAATCAAATGTCAAATGATTTATTGATAATTCACCATATTTCCCATTTCCCCTAATTTACCCTCAAATACAATAATACCGATTTCCTGTCGTTGGGTGTCCTTCCCAAGACAGGAAGGGTTTTGACCTACTAATGTTGACAGCTACCCATTTATACGGCACAATTATATAATTATAATATTTACGATATTATTGAGATATGGGATTGATATTTATAGGGATTATATATTAAAATTGATATGGGGATATACAAAGATATATGAGGATATATAGGGATATATGATAATAATTGATTATTGAGAGTGGGGATTGATGAGTATATTACTGGGATAGGTGGGTATATAAAGAGGTAGGGTGAATTGGTTTTTATGAAGGGGGTATGTATATAGGAATAGGGTAGAGGATGCCAAATAGGGGTGATAGGGGGTTATTATAGGGATGTGGATGTATATATGAGTATGAGAGGGTGCGGGTATAGTAAAACATATTAGGTGTGAGTGGAGATACCTCACAGAAATCTTATCTCAGAAAACACCTTTTTGGTTTTTTACACCCCCTATTGTAAATATTATGTAAACTTTTATACATTATAACCTATGTTATATGGCTAAAATATGAGGTTATTACTGTATTTCTGGAGTTATCCACATATACATTGGATGTATAGGATAAGATCACTATAATATTAGAAAATGGGGATAACTTTGTGGAAAACTCTCAAAAGTTATCCCCAAAAATAGTTATACACATGTTAATAACTTTTTGAAATATGCGAATGGAGTAACATGGAGTAAAATAAGCCGAAATTTATTTTAAGTATACAATATACAGTATACAATATACAGTATACAATATACAATCTTAATACAATCATGATACACGTTACTATATACTATATACTATATACATTATACATTATATTGTATACAATATACAATATACAATATCCCACATCATGCATATCATAAACGTTATAACATGCATAATAAAATATCATACCTATATAACGTCATACTATATAATAATACACCTACACCACCTATAATACCACCTTAAGCGTCATATTATCATACTACACTATTAATACACCTATAACATCACAAATACACGTTACAACGTGATACACGCTTGAATAAGGGTATATTATTATTAATACATATAACATATATCATATATAATAACGTGATATCATACCATATCATATAATATTAATATATAATAAAACATCATACCATTGATGCATGACTAAGATATTTATTCTATACTATAATATTACTACTATCATATATCACTACATATACATATATCATATCCAATCAATTACATATATCACTATCATATAATAATAATATATACTCATTTGCTGCAGGGATTAGATAATATTCATTGATTAATAATATTACTATTATATATATTCATTGCTGCATCGATGGTATTTATTTTCTGTATTACTATATCATTATACATATATCATACTACTACTACTACTATCATTATACTACTATCAATGATATTATATGTTATGTCATACTGGACTGTTTTATATAGTAATGATATCAATAATTAAAAAAGCAGTCCAGTATATCACTATCATATATCATTAATATTAATATAATAACAATAAATAAGATCATATAATTACATACCATTATAACACCTGTAAACGTATCATATACACGTTTTATTTTATACCTATAGTATGAATACCTTTTACGCTTGAAAACGTCTATACATCGTCATATACACGTTATAATGGTATAATATCATTGATGATAACCTAACATATTGATATGATATTATATGTTATTATCAATATGAAAATAAGCAATAAAAAAAATACCCTTCACAGGGTATCATTAATTATACTATTTATATTTTTAATTGTCTGGTCATCATTATTAATATTTCCATTCCATTCTATATCATACAGTCCATCATTTTCTATATTATAGTATGAAGCATCGCCGAAGTTATACATGTCCATGTTAACATTATCAGTATAACAATAACAATATAATTGACCATATATTACAACACCAAAGGTTTTTGTCTGTACTGGTAGTGTATCGCTAAAAGTAAAATTCGATAATAGAATAATAATTATAATAGTTATTAATAATATTTTATTTTTTAACATTTTTAACACTCCTTATTTTATTCTAATAGTTTAAGATATTTATTAATTTTCTTTTCATATTTCTTTAATTCTATTTTCTTATTTTCTAATTGATTAATAACATTTTTATTTTCAGTTGTGTTTTTAATAAATTCTAGTTCATGATTTATACAATCAATTTCTAATATCACATCATCTAAATAATACTCCAATACATTGATTACTTCATCTAACTCATAATCAATTAAAACATCAATTTTAGCAATTTTTTTCAAGTCATGATTTAAATCATTAATATTCATTTTTTACCGCCTTTTCTATTTTATAATTGATTATTAGAAGCGGTACCATTACAGCACCGCCTATTAATAACATTTTTAATATAGTAGTTGTAAATATTTTCATCACTATTAAATAATTAATCATTATATTAATGATGTATTTTATCATAAAGATCTGATTGATATTCTATCAATGAATCAATAAAAGGGATAACATCATCGTTTTCTAGAAAATCATATATTTTATTGATTAATAGTTTTTTATCATTGCAATCAAATATTTTTTTCAAGTTGTTTTCATCATCATCATTAATAAATAATAGATTATCATTATAGTTATTGAATAAATCAATTGTATATGTGATTGGATTTCTGATACCCTTAAATTTTATTAAAATAATAACTTCACAGCAACTTTTTAATCTTTTAATAACTATATTTTCAACTTTTTTATTTTCTATCTTATTAATTTCTACTAGTAGATCTTTTTTAATTTTCATTTTTAACACTCCTTTTTTTAAATAAATTATAATACTATTATTAATCAACTAGAATTAAATTAAACATGTTTAAAATTTTCAAGGCGTCATCGTGAACATCATCAATCATATCAATATTTAAAGTTAAATCATAATTAATATAAATTGACTCCTCAGCATAATAATTATATGTTATACAATTTATTATTACTTCAATATTTTTTTCTGTTATATAGCAATCATCATATATTTGACATAAAGTCATACCCTTAACTACTAGTATTGTAAAATAATATAATTCTATTATTTCATCCAATATTTCAATTAAATTACTTAATAAATCATTAATTTCATCATATATCATTATATTAATAAGATAATCAACTGTACACTTTTTATTATGAATACCCTTAATTTTACTTGAAATATTAATATAGTTCAAATTACAATCATTAAGCAATAAATTGTAATTATAATCATAATAATCAATAAAGTGACAATTAATGATTTCATCTGTCACGCCTTCAATGATATCATTTTTTAATTGATCTTTATCAATACCATTTTCTAAGTCATCATCATCAAATTGATTATATTCTAATGATTCAAATAATATTTCTATTAAATAATCATTAAATAAGCTTTTTTCATTTTTTTTATTGATTAATGATACAATTCTTTTTTCAATATCAATACCCTTTACTGTTAAATTTTCATTCATTTTAAAACAACTCCTTCAATTTTTAATAAATTATAATACTATTATTATAATTTTTTCAAGTGATATTATCATTAAGATAATACCACCTAAAAAACTACAATGATTTTAGCATGTTATTTTAATATTATTAAAATCATTCATATCTAAAAGAAAATACTTTTCCTCATTGTTTTCATACATTGATATTTTATACATATAATTTAAATTATTATAACATTCAATTTTATCAACGTTTTCAAGGATGTTTTTTTCTCTAAAACCTCCATTTTCCCTAACATATTTAAAACCTTTAATGAAAATTTCTTTTCTAGTTTTAGCATTGATTAAAACGTCATGTCGTTGAAAATCTCCAACTGTTAAGATTTTTTTGGTATTTTCATTGTAAAATCTCAATGAATATTTTTTTGGAAAAGTATCGTCATAACATTCACTAGTTATAAAAAAGTTTTTTTCTGATTGATCTTCAATAATAGTATTGAAAAAATCATTTCCAGCAAACCAGTTTCTAGTAAATTGTGATTGGTTTTTCATTTCAAATACTTGTGTTGTTTTCATTGTAACAACTCCTTTTTTTTAATATGCTTTTAAACCAATTTTAAAAGCTTAATGAATGATACCATAAAATAATATGATATCATCGGTTAAGATTTTAAAATTCTACTAGTAATTTTATATCATTAATATTGAAATCAGAACTTTTAAAATATACGTGGCCATGATTGCTGTATCCTTCAATAAATAATTCTAAATCATCATTTTCATAATAGACGCCATCTATCATTAAATAATTTATATCTTCTTTTTTAAAAAATAATTTTCCTATAGATGGTAAAATAATTGTAACTTTTTTAAAGCCTTCTTTTTTCATTTTAGTTAGTGTTTTTTTATTCATTGATCAGCAACTCCTTTTTTAAAATATCATCAATTACAATTAATTAATGATTTATTACTTTTTTTTATATGTTTTAGCATGCTTTTATTATAATACAACTTTTTTATAATTGCAAGTCTTTTTTTAATTATTTTTTTGGTTGATCTTTTTTAATGTTTTACCCTATATAATGAAAAAAGTCGTCACGTCATAAGCTTTACAATTTTTTTAGTAGATTGTAAAGTTGTGTAAAGTTTTTGGTTTTATATCTATATCATAAAAAAAGATCAATTACAATAAAAAAATAAATAAAAAATAGTTTTCTTTTTTCCTTGTAATTGATTAAAAGGTATGTTATCATTAAGGAGTAGTAATGGATGAATTATTATAAACCAAACCTGCACGATTTTATAATCCACAGTTTTTCCACAGTTTTATCCACAGAAGGAATGAGTAAATAACTGGTTTTGTTGGTGTTTTCAAGGATTTTGTTGATAACTTTAATCCACAGGGTAGAAATAATCCACAAAAAAGCTTGACTTATGCACATTTTTATATTATAATGGAGTTATGCACATGTTAATAACATCTTGATAAAGTTATCCCCACATTTTCAGATCTGTGGATTAAAAAAAGTTTTTTATAATTTAATTTATTTATGTTAGGTTTATCATATGTAAAGAAAAGTTAATGTATGTTAATGCTGTCATAAATAAGGAAAAATAAATGTATGTTACTATTTACATACAGAGAGATTTTTTCTCTACTTAACTGTTTCGAGATTCTGCCGAGAGAAATGGCTAAATTTCAACGTTTGTTGACACTTTAATAAAAATAATAATAAGGATAGGGTAAGTCATATTGAAATTGGTTTTTCATAAAGACTAAGAGAATAGCCACTCTACTAGAACGTCCACTGTGCCGAGCCCAATTTAATACAACAAAAAAATAGACAGGTTAATTGTCTATTTTTTATTATCTAAATATTCACTATATGAACCAATACATTTATCACTACAATTTTCTACTGTCCATCCATCTGGAAACTCTTTTATATATTTAAACTTAAACCCTTTATGTTTTCTCCAATCATCTCTCAAGCACCTACTAACACAAGTTGTGCTAAAATCAAATATTTCACATAATTCTGCTTGATTATAGTGATATAGTTTTATGTTTTTATTATACACACAAAACAAAGATTGATTATCACGTATATTACCACTAATGTTTTTATATCTAACAACATTAGGAGCTTGTTTTTTATTATCTTTTATATATTTATTATCACAACTCATACTCTTTAAACTTAAATTTCGTTTTTGTGTAATAAATCTACAAGTTTCTCTTGAGTATACCTTACTTGAATTCCTTAATTCTTTGTTGGCAATATAATAAAAATCCTTATCCAAAACTAAATCATTATTAATAATTTTTGTTTTATTATAACCATTCAATCCTTTACAATCATTAGCAAAATTACTAAAGTTAAACCATTTATCATGAACAAATACACCTTTACCACCATAATATTTATAATCTTCATTATTCTTATCATAACACCTTCTTAACATATTATACCATCTTTTATATAAATAATGATTACTTATGTTATTAGCATGTTTAATGCTACCCATATAACCAACACCACATACACATGGATAGTAATAATCCTTTAAAACACCAGTATTTATTGCACCACCACGATACATTCTAACAGTTCCAGTCTTTAAATTATAAACAATATATAATTTATTACTATGTTTATTTCTACCACCAACACCTAAGCAAACCCATTTACCGCATGATTTACTATCAAATACCTTGCCTATGTATTTTTTAAAATCATTTTCACTTTCAATATCATATTCTCTTGTAAATTCTTTTCCAGTATTATTACATTTTATTTCCATATACCCTCCTTAAATTACTATTAAATTACTATTTCATTAATCATACCACAAAACACATCACTTGTCAAGGATTATTTAAATAAAAAAAGACATCCAATTAAGAATATCTTTTTTAATATTTACTGCTCTGTCCATTAACACATTTAATCTATTACATAATCCTTCACTGTCTTACAGCCTTGCACATCAATAAAATAAATAGTACCATTATAATTTTCAAGTAATTCAAAATTACTATATGACTCTTTTACACTAAGTCCATATAAATAATCTTTATCATACTCATTATCGTAATCGTATATCATATCAATATCAACAATGCCTTTAAATTCAATTGTGTTATCAAGTCTGTTTTGACAATAGACATCAACTTTTGATATATCACTATCAATAAAATAAAAGTCTTGACTTGAATAAGAGGTACTGTTTATAAAATATTTGATCATACTATCAACTATAATAAATCCTTTATAATTTTCTTTAACCATTCCATCTACAGCTTTCATTATATCACTCATTTTAACATCTCCTTTTAATACCTTTAACCTAAATGTTAAAAGCTTATTTAAACCCTCTAATTGCTTATTTAAAGGGTTTAGTAAGCTTTCACTCTATAGCATATCAATCATTCTAAAAAACTCATTACATGTCATTTCTAAATACTTCAAGTGTGTTTTAGCGTCATTTAAATGTCCTTCTTTTTCTCTTAATTCACTCATTTTACTAGACATTTCTAAACTTGAAATTAGACTTTTAAATAATCCATAAATGTAATCACTATTATTATAGAAATAGTTATCATTTTCAGCTGATTCATCTAATCCATTAATATCAATGTTTTTATATTGTTTTAACATATATTTAATTGATCCTAAATAAGTATTAACCAAACCATTGATATCATCAATTACAACTTTTGCCTTTACATCATTATCAATCAATTCGTAAATAGTATTCATATGTTTTTTAATACCTCTAAACTTGTTGTTAATATAACCCTTTTCCATCATTGAATAGATCTTTAAGTTTTCTACTGATTCTTTTCTAGTTATAAAATTGTTTGTCATTTTTAACATCTCCCTTTTTGCTTTCCCTCTATCTTCTAAATACATCATATACCTTTATTATATGCTTGTCAAGGATTGTTTCAATAAAAAATGGATATTCATAAGAATACCCATTTTAATACTTACTATTCTATTTTTAATATTCAACATCATAGACATCAAGCACATGTCCAAACCCTAATCCTTTATTATTTGGAACCCACCATTTCTTACCATCTTTTAATTCTTTATATTCACCTCCACCTATAACATAATCATATAACTGCTTATCTCTTATTTTTAGATCAACAAATCTTTTCTCACCTTCTTTTTCCATATGGGCTCCGTATCCGCAAAATACGCACCCAGTTCTATTAACACCTGTAGTTTTATACTCTCCATCCACCTTTATTATATCGCCATAAACAGAAGGTATTTCCAGATCATATCTTTCCAAATATTCTAATACATCCTGTACTGTCCAAAATGACATAGGCATTGACTTGAATTTTTTACTATCTACCATATTGCACCCATGTTCAATCCATTGAGTTTTCCGTTTATTGCTTTCCTCTGTCATAGTCCCTATAAAAGGGCAACTACCATTTTTACCATATATAGACATTGGACTTTTTTTCATATGATAACAACACTTGTTACTTATTTTAAAATCAGCTTTAAGTAGATACTTCCACTTTTCAGATATTTTATAATATCCCTTTTCTGATCCATTTATTCTTATATCTTTAATTTTATCACACACATTAGGATTTCTTACATCTTCTATATATCTACTTTGCATTTTAGATATTATAGGATATCCGTATTTTATTAAAACTTCTTTAAAATTCATCTTTGGTCTAACTGTAGTATCAGCATTTTTTGTAGCGTGTTCTCTCAAACTTCTATACTCTAATCCAGTATTAACAAAAACTGATGGTATATCAGCCTTAACTGATTGAACAAGATGTTTTAGCACTGTTGAATCTTTACCACCACTATAACTAATATACATATCTTCTAATGCTAAAGCTTCTCTTATTCGCAATTTACTCTTCCCTATCTTCACATCAAGAGGTAAAGCCTTCATTAACTCCAATTGTTTATATCTCTCTTTGGTATTCATATTACGCTCCTTTTAATTTTCTACTATTGTCTATATATAAGTATATCATACTATTTAATATATGTCAAATATTAAATTAAAAATACCACCAATTAAGGAATAGGAGTTGTTACAAACCTTGTATCGATGGTATAATTAGTATATCTTGTTACGTATAAATTATCGTTTGATAATCAATCCCTAAGCTACTTTAACAGTTCCTTTGAGTAAATGTATTGGCAATTGTTAAAATAGCTTTAGCATTGGTTATATGCGATTATTTAACCATTTCTAATAATTTTTGTATTGTCCAAAATTTAGGACTTACTAAATATGGTATAATTATAGTCATTAAATTTAATACTATTAATATAATATATATTGATATATTGATTTTTAATAATTTTTTAAATAACCTCTTGTCTTCTCCTATGCTAGTATGATAGGTTTTCTCTTCATAATAAAAGAATGATATAATAAATGGTATAACCATAAATAGCAAACAAACGAATACGCCAAGTAATAATCCACCTACTAATTCTTGTATAAAAAGGTATCTCCCAATCTCTGGTAACTCTTCAATAAAATTTCCTTTTAAAAATTCAATACCGACACCTAACTCTTTACTAATTTGTAATAATAATTCATTTAAACCTTGCATAATTTCCTCCTCCTTAATCTCTCAACAAATCTGCTATTCTAGTTGGTTCTTGATCTTCCCATGATATGAACTCTAAATTAAAACTAAAATACTCTAATGATAGCATTCTACTTATTCCTAATCCACGAACACAATCCCAAATAAAACCATCTTTAAGAGGTTCATCAGTATAAACATAAACAATACCATTTTTATCTCTAGCAATCCACTCAAAAGTATCATCAATTAATGATAAAAAACTTTTCTCATCATCTGATATATTAATTACTTCTTTAAATCTCCATTGACTAGTTACACTGTGTGAATATGCAGTCAAACCTCCAGTGCTAAAACTCCATAATAAACCCTGTACTACTCTATACTTGTTACCACTTTTATTTTCATAAACTTTACCCTCTTCTAAATCCTTGAATTTTAAACTATACTCTGTCATTTTGTTCATCTCCTTTTTATATAATAAATACACTGTGTATTTATCTACTAACTACATGTTAACATTTTGCTTTTAACTTGTCAAGACTTATTTTATAAATTCTGATTTATAAACTCTTCTAGCAAAACCTTAAAGTTTTCAATCTTATTATATTGTGTTGGTGTTACATCCCCACTATCCAAACATGAATCTCTAACAATATCGTCAAGTAAAGATTCTATTTTCTTATCCAAATATTTACCTGTGTACTCTTCTAATAAATTATGTAACAATACTCCATAATTTAAATATTTATTATCATATCCACGCAATTTTAAAATTTCATTTTGAATTCTATCTTTAGTAGTTGGAATGATCTTATTAATACCATCTTCAACTATATTCATTGCAAATGTATCTGATAATAGTAAATTACCATGTTTATCTACTTTGAGTTCAATTGTTATATTGTCATATTCTATTATAATTGAATTCATAAAATATAAAATACAACTTATATCACTCATACCTTTTACCATTCTTTCTAAATTATCAATGTTTATTAATGTTTTTTCTAATACTTCTAACTTTTTCTTATTATTCATGATTCCTCCCTAATTTTTAATTGTATAACCATTTTTTACTTTTATAGTACATGATTCATAACCAACTATACTATAACAATTATCATCAATTTTTTCAAAGTTATTAAATATTAGAAAAAATACATCTGTATTTACTCTTTCTACAACAATTATACTTTTCCCGTCATCACTTAAATAACTTTCAAAACCTTCTGTTTTTACTTCTCTACATTTTTCTAAATCAAACATTTGTTTATATTCCATATCATAACAACTCCTTAGCATTCTGCAAAAATTCATCTAAATAATTGATCTCATCTACAAATTCTTTATATTCCTCATCACTTTCCATAGCATTTAATAACATAGATAAATGTAGTCTAAAAGTTTTTAGATTTATTTTATCAATAATTAAAACATTATTTTTAATATGTTCATCTACATTTTTATTATACTCATATAGTTTGTTATTAATATCACCTAATACAAGATCATTATAATCTAAATCATTACATATTACGTTTAAATAATCATGTAAATACTCAATACTTTTGTCATCAAATTCAATCGAATATTCTTTATTAGATATATCAATTCTAGTATTTAAACCACCTCTACCACCAAATCCAATAAATCCATCAGATATAGTTTTCATAATTCCTCCCTTAAAATATTACAAACTTAAAGTTCTCAACTTCAACATATATACCATTATTATAATGTGCTTCAATAAAAGATTTTTTCTGTGTAAATGTACTCATTGAATTAAATAATTTTACCTTTTCTTTATCCCAACTAAACATATCTGTGAATGTGTTAAATGTCATAATATCGTATATATTTTCTAATTTTCTATTACAATTAGTTAATGCTTTTGCTATTGCTTCAATAAATAAACACGAATAATACTTATTGTATTCAACAGATAATTTATTAGAAATGTCTTTCTCAATCATATCTTTTGTATTTTTTAAGGTTTTAAATAAATTACAACTGTTACTTTTTTCGTCTTCAACTTCATACATTCTATTTACAACATTCTTATAGTTTAAAATTTTCTCTTTGTTTACTTCATTCAATTTCATTTTAACAACTCCCTTTTAATACTAAATCGGTTACCAATTAACCAACTTTTAATATACTTATATAGTAACAGTTTAAATTTGATCTGTCAATACTTTATTCAAATTAAATTTTAATAAACATTAACTACTTTACCATCGTCAATATCTTTTACAAAGTAATCACGTTCTCTTAATACATCGATTGCTTGTAATGCTGTATAGTCATCATCAAAATTTTCCTTTTCGTGTTTTCTAAAATTATCGATTGCTAATATTTTTTCTCTAAAATTTAATTCATTCCAAGCGTGAAAATCTTCCATTATTTACCATTCCTTTCTAAATATTCTTTTCTACATTCAATACAAACATTTTTCTTATCTGATTTCTTAGTGTGAAATTCACCACAGACTTTACATAAATATCTTTTAGATTTATTTTTGCTAAAATATGAATCTAAATATCTTTCATCTAATCCCATATACCTACTCATTATTACTATTTTTTCTAACGCACTATTGCTATTCATATAATACCCTCCTAATCCACACACAAGCCAATTGTAGCCACTTTTAAAGAATCTTAATGCTAATGCTTGCTTGGTGATTAAAACCCTTTAAAAGGTGCTACCTCTCTATCTCTAAATACATCTTACCATTTTACTTTTATCCTGTCAAGCTATCTTTTTAATATTTATGTAATTTAGTCTCTTTTGCTTTATAATGATACAACTGGACGCAAGCACAGCATCCAGTTGTGTGATTGACTGACTACATTGCTGTGCTTGTGCGTTATATACACATAATATTAAACTATCACACCTGCTGGATACTTAGTAGTTGTTACCTGTGATTCAATACCTAAATCATTTCTACTCTTACCACATTCAGTACATTTCATACTTGGTATTACATTATCATGGAAATTTCTATCATCATAACCGTAGCTATCTTTTTCCACATGACCACAATTTTCACATTCATAATCTGCGTGGAAATCTCTTCTGTGTTGACTGTTAATTTTTTTAATTTTCATTGTTGTCCTCCTCTAATTCTTTATTACCCACAAATACTTGTTTAAGAACATTTTCAATCCTCTGATTTTGTATATAATTTATGTAAGCTTGAACCTCTGATGAAAAATCTGACAATGATATTTTTAATCCACTTACAAGTAAAGCACCTTGACTCATTTCTTGTTCTGTTATCATAATCATATCGTCATCACTAAACTTAGATAAATCAAAATAAGTAAATACTGGTATATCTCTATTATTATTATTGTCAATTATATTTCTTAACTCATCAGCAAACATTATTTTTTTTAACATTTTATTCATCCCTTTTAAAATTAAACTTACTCAAATCATACATCTTAGCATATTTCTCACTTGGCTTACCTAATACATAAATAGTATTAAGTGTTTCTACTTCACATTTTTCATAATCAATTTTTAATACTGCTGATGTCGATACTTCATGTGTGTTTTCAATTCTTAGATGTCCATATACATCGCCATATAATCTCATTACTCGCTGATCTGGTGCAATGTATGGATTATTATCCTCACTAAAGCTCCAATCAGTTATATTAACTCTCTTTTTCATACTAACCCTCTCCTAAACTATTTGTGTAATTCCAATATATACTAAAGGAAAACTCTTCTCCACATTCACATTTAACCTTAGCTAAACTTCTACCATCTATGTATTTATTACTAGATGGGATCAAACTTATCTCAACTGATTCTTGAATACGTCCACACTCTGGACATTTAATTAAACTATCCATTATTTATCATCTCCTAATTTATTAACCTTATCTAATATTGTTATTAGCAAAGCTGAATTCATTAATACCCAAAGCATAACAATAGTATTATCGGCTTCTTGTCCTAAGAATAATCCAATCATATAAAAAATGAAAACAAATCCTATTACAATGTAATTTAAAAACATAATTTCCCTCCTTATATTAAATTCTACAGTTCCTTGCAAAACACATGGAACATAAATTTACCGTCATATAATTTCACAGTACCTAAAAATTTATATTCATTTCTATTAAAGTGAACAGGGTGACCTGTCCCTACTACTATAAAATCATAATATTTAAATTGATTTTCATCATCTCTTAATGCATAGGCTACAATATTTCCATCTTGTTCATCAACACTTAGAATGTTATTAATAGACTTACATCTTATCATTAATCTTTGCTTGTCACTTGGATAAATATTATACTTATAAATATTTTCCACTTTACTCATCTCCTTTATATTTTCTAATTCTTTCTAAAACCATCATAGCATATTCTGATTTGTATGTCAAGTGTTTATTAAAATAATTTTTAGCTCCCTGCTTGCCTTTGTTGAATTGAGTATACATTTTATAAATATTATTATCTCTATAATAATTTAGTAACCACATACCAGCATCTATATTGTCTTTGAATAACATTAAGTCTAACTCTCTACCTAATTTACCCTCAACCCATTCTTCATTTTTACTATTCACTTGCATTAAAGAAAAATCCTTACTGTTTTTATTATAACCTATTGCTCCTAAATCAAACTGACTTTCAAGGTCGATTAAACCAATAACCATTTCATAGTCTATCCCATACATACTCGCAACCTTATGGATATATTGTTGTTGGTCAAGCGTCAACGGGATATCATCAATGTAAAACATGTCGTTTAAAGCGATTATAACCTGTCTAGAAGCGTTTTTAATTGTGTCTTGGTACTTTGCCTCCAGTAAACCATTTTTGTGGTTCAGAGCGTAATTTTGTGTTGATAGTGTTGTATTATTCATTTCTAATTCCTCAATTTGAGTATTTAATTTAGCATTTTCTTCATTCAATTCTGCTACCTTATATGTTAGTTTGAGTGTAGAAAGTGATAATAATACAATCACTATAAACATTGTTATTATCATACTGTTTTTGAAAGCTATATCATCTGTTAGTTTATTAATTTCTTTCTTATACATTTTTATTAAATTCATTTTTAAACTCCTTCATACTTATTAATATCGTCTAATATCTCCTGTCTTACTTCACTCTCAACTCTTTTAGTGTATTTTCTATATTTTTTATTTTTACTAATTTCATTTATTTCATTTGCTGACTTCTTTGCATTTTTTAGACTATTATATCTTCTAAAAGTTTTGAGGTAATCTATATTATCTTTGTATATTATTCTCAATCTAAGTGTTGTTCTCAATTCTATATATTTCTTTGTCATATCCACAGCACTTAGTGAGTCAAGTGTTATCTCGTGTAATATGTCATTCCTAAGTTTATCAATTGTAGAATGTTTTACTTTTGCTTCCTCATATAATTCCTCAACATCTTCTAATATTGTTGCAATTTTCTTTGACTTTTCTAATAATAATTTTCTCATATTCTCTCCTTTTGTTCTATCTGATTTTCTATATTTTCATTATACCACATAGGAAAAGCCTGTCAAGGAAAATATGTAAAAAAAAATAGAGGCATGATTACTACCTCTTTAATTCTTTATTTAATTTATAAACTATACCCATTAATAATCCTACACTTACTATTTGTTCAAACATAATTAACCTCCTTAGTAAAGATCATAGAACCTATTCCAGTCATAATCAACATTTGATTCCATTGTCATAAAAATTAAAGAAAAACTATTTAGTAAATACATACTCTCACCTCCTAGGAAAACGATTGTATCTGTATAAACTACGAAAGAGTCGAGAAATTAATCTCAACTCTTGTTTTATTGTTATTTAATTGTTTCTAAAAATTCATCTTCATCTTTACATTTAAGCGGTGTAACTTTTACACCCTGTGTTTTCTTTAATTCGTTAATCAAATCTTCATCATTAGTTAATGATATTGGTAATTCTAAATCACCAGAATATTTACCAATCTTTGACTCTGTTAAGAATCCAAAGTAAAATTCATTACCATCTCCATCGAATTCTAATTTAAATACACCATCATCACTACCAAATTTAATATTATCAAAACCAATTCTTGCAAATTGTTCTGGTGTTTCAATGAATACAACTATATTTTCTGATAACATTACAATTGCCTCTGCACCATATCTATAATCATCAAATTGTGATTGTAACCAGTCTTGAACCAACTTAGCTAATTGAAGTACCTCAACCTCAGTATTTTCCTCTTTAATTGTATCTGCAAATACTTTCATTATTATTCATCTCCTTTATATTTTTATCATTCAATGCTTATCATTATAACACACATGTGCATATTTGTCAAAAACTAATTTAATAATTTAAGATTAATAGTATTTGTTATTAGATGAGATTTAGATATTGTTACATTGATAGAATTAATTATATCCTCATCCTCTAATGCTTTTGCTAGGAAGAAATTATCATGCTCCTCTAAAATAATTACATTGAAATTGATTCTACGTCTATCATTATCTACTATAAAATCTAATTCTTGAAATGGATTTGTTGCCATGTCACAATCAATTCTATATGCTCCACCTACTTTTAATTTAGTGTTATCATAGTTTTTTTGATCCTTATGCACAATTACACCTCTCTTCTATTCTATATTATTTAGTATATTTTTATCAGTAATTCCCCACTTGTCAATACATTTTTGCTTCATCTGTTTACATTTGTCCTCTCTAGCGACATTATAAATCTCTCTAGCCTTTTTTAAATCAGAATATCTACCCAAGCGTATATTTTTACCTTCTTTTGAAGAATATATTGTCACATCATATTTACCACCATCTTTTCTAAGGGTTATACCTATGTGCTTCACTCTTCCTCTGTTTTTAATTCTAATTATAAAACTGTTTAATTCTTTAGGTATAATACAACAAGTTTTTGGCGAATATAGAGTACTGTCACCTAATAAATCCTTATCTAATGCCGCTGTTGAATCTTTAAATTCTCTATAATTTTTAATATACCACTCTGCAAAGTTTTGGAAATTATGCCATTCGTCACAAACAAAAGTGTTTTTGTAGGTTGGGTTTGTTTTTAATGAATTTTTACTATAACACCTTGCTAACATACCCACCCACGAACTATATGCTTTCAAATGTACTTTTTTATTACGATTAGGGTACTCACCACACCCCATATATCCTACATTACAAAATGTTCTTCTTAAAGGATTTTTTAACTCAAATTCATAATTCGGATTTGACAAATTAAAATATTGAACTTCCTTAATACAAAACATTCCATCAGTTTTGCATGTTATTTTTGCTGTACAAAAAGCAGCTTTACTACCAGTGTCTATAATATCTACAGTATCTCCATTATCTAATATATATTTCTCACCAATGTGGTTTCTTAGATATTTTTTTATTAAATTTGGATTTGTTATTGCACCATTTTTTACATGTGCATACCTAAATTCACCTATATAATTCTTCTTGCCTCCATAAATTTTAATAGTACAATACCCAAGTCTACTGCCACCTTCAATTATTTTACATATACAACCTTCATTTGTAATATATTGCTCACCAATATGTCCCGTTGAGTATTTTTTGTCATTCATAAAATATCAATCTTAGACTTTAAATTTTTTATTATTATATCATAAACATCATTAATGTTTTTATTTGTTGTGTCAATTTTTATATTTGGATTTATTTTGTGCTTATGTTTTTTAAAATACAAATCATCTTTCTCAAAGATGTTATAATTTAATTCAAGGTCTCTATTTAATATTCTTTGAATCCTTTGATGTTTGTCACACTCTAAATATATTGTAAATATATCACCATAATTATCCCTTATCTGTTTTAGCCCATCATAATCAACAACAAAACACTTTATATACTCTTCATTACTTAGCTCTGATTTAGATATGCCGTATAATGCCCCTCTGTTTTCCACATATTCTGCAAAAAAATTATTATCTTTTAGAGAAATAAATTTTTCTCTACTTACAAAATGATAATCTACACCATCAACCTCGCCAATGCGTGGTTCTCTTGTGGTATGGGATATTACTTTTTTTATATTATTATTTCTATTAACAATTAATTTCTCCATAGTGCTTTTGCTTGTCCCTTTTGCTCCAATAAAGCCTATATTCATACCGCTAACCTCCTATAATATCTAATATTTCCTCTAAATACTCTCTATCACCATCTGATATTCGAATTGCAGTTTTATTATTACCATAGTAAAATTCTGCACTGTCACCAAATTTATATGCCATAGCAATCCAATCTATTACATTGTGTATAATGCACATTTTTCTATTAGTCTTATTTTCCATATATATCCAGTTTTGCCAGTGGTGTTGATTAGATTTTTTATGATTATCCCAAGCATCTTGAAAGTTCCAATAGGCACCATGTTGTTCATTTTCATTTATAGGTGAAAAACGTTCTCTATATTGTATAAATTCTTCAATAGACATTTTAGATAAGTCATGCTCTGCTATTTGTTTATCTAAACATAGCAATGATTTTTGATCAATCAAGCCTTCTAATTTTGGTCTAGATGCAGACCAAGCTTTTTGTACATTATCATAATGCTCTTCTATATAATCTAAGTATTCTCTTGTCTTTTTAATTTTCTCTTTCATTTTATTCATATATTTCTCCTCACTAATCTAATAATCTTTATAAGTTGCTACTGCTAAAACAAGTGCAGCACTAAATATCCAATATGGTATAAACCAAATTTGTATATCACCAGTGTTATTTAATGTATATACTACACCAACTACCCATAATACAACTAATAATACAGATAATGCAAAAGCACAAATAAATAGTACCCATTTAAAAAGATATTTTATAAAGTCCATAATTACACCCATCTTCTATTAACAAAATCATCAATTGCATCAAAAATTTCAAATGAATATGTTCTGTTGCTATGATAATCTGTACAACTACTACTATGTTTAACCAGTGCTAACAGCACACCCTTTTCTAAATCATAATTATCATAATCTGATGTTTTGCTAATAACCTCATCACCGTTACTAAAATTTACTATAGTGTGAGGATCGTTGTTCGCAATATTAGTAATTCCCATTTTACTTAATGATGAATAACCTTTTAATAGATTATTTATTTTTCCCTTCTCTGATTTAAGTTTACTTATATCCAAATCATTATAAATACCTAGACTGTCTAATACTTTCTCTTCTTCTAGTCTTCCATCTACTATATTTTGCAATTCACACCACATATCCCATAATTCTTGATATCTTTTACCTACTCTATCTTTCATCTTACTATCCTCCTTATTATACAATTCTATATCCCACACATGATCAATAAAAATATGTGATGCACACACTCCTCTTGTTACATTTTTTGTAAGCATTCCATCGTTAAGTATACCTGTATCTTCAAATGGTGTACCTTTATATTGTTTCTCATGTAATGGATATTCTCTATCATCAATTACAGGTACTGGTCTTAAAGGTATATTACAACTATCAAATAAGTTCTCACCTATAGTGTGCACGTTAGATACTGATTTTTGTATATCTATTCCATTATCAATATATTTACTAGTGGTTAAATAATTTACCCCAACTAATTCAAAATTTAATATATCACCCCATACATTTTGTGCTTCATCTACAAACTCTAACCATTTTTCATATGGATTATCTCCGCTTTTTGATAAGAAATTCTTCCAAGTATAATTATCTGATTTCAATCCGTCCATTGTTAAACTATAAACTTTACCAATTGTAAAATCCCTCTTATTATTTCTTGATACATTAATACATTTTAATTTCCATTCAATTATATTGTTATCCATATTATTATATTCCTTCCATTCTCTAAATAAATTATCGTGTACTATATCAGACATAGCACTTGCTAGAGATTGCGAACATGCTAAGTCATCATGAGTCATTAAATTACCTATTTTTATATCTAACTTAGCCATTCCAATCCTCCTTTTTCACCAATACATATTAAGCAATGCATACCATCATCAGCGATCATATGTGGAGTTTCACAATTGTGCTTATCACAATGTTCAAATTTTAATCCTCCTCTATAATCAATATACATATCTAATATTTTACTAACTTCTAATACATATGATTCAACTATATCAGTTGCAAAATCCCCATCCAACTTACAATAATCAATCAGCCCAGCCTTTTTATGTTTACCAAACAGTTTGTTTGTTATTTTAATAAAATCATCATTATAGTAAGAACGTGTTCTTGTTTCTTCATTCTGTAATAATGCTACAATCTCTTTAATATAATAGTGCAATGGTGCTGTGTCATCTAAATATTGAAGTAAATCTTTTCCTAAATAGAAAAGTTTTTTCAATTGTAAATTTAATTCTTTTACATCTTCATATTTTTGTGTATAAAATTTCATCTTATCCTCCTAATCTAAAAATACTACTCTACCGCCATACCAATTATCATCTCTGTATTCAACAGTTGTAAAGAAAGTGTTTGTTACTCTACCACCAAAACTATTCTCACTAGTAACTTCTGCTGTTATCTCCCAATTATTATCTGATGTTTCTATAACATGTGCTGTGGAATATGATTCAAAACTAGCACTGTCTGGATTTTTTAGCTGTGCTTCAACTGATTGATGACACATATAGTATGCGTCTTGTGATGTTTGTCCATCACTCATACTAGTTCGTGGTGACCCATTAGTCATAAATATTAAAAGAAATGTAAATACTATTATAATTGAAATTAACTTACTCCAAAATTTCATTTTGTCCTCCTCTCATCTACCTTTACCAATTTAGAATCTAGTATATATAAAATTATATCATCTTCAAATAACTCATAGTATTCATCATCCATTGAATATTTTTGCATAAACTTTTTCCCGTCATAATAAATTAAACCATATTTGTGCCCTTCAAGATAAAACATATCATTTTTATTTATCCCAAATTTTTTTAATTTACATTCTACCAATTCCAGTAACATTTTACCCATAACCACTATTTATCACCTATCCTTGTTAATTTCAATTTCAATTGAATTGTCTACAATGTGCATAATTTTAATAGGCATATCATTTTCGATTTCTAACCTACAAAATTTGCCTGTGATTTCTTTTACAAATGTTCCATTACAATCATAAATACCAAATACCTCTGATAATTCAAATAATTTATTGAGGTTTTCGTGTTGATTTGAATCTAATTTTATACTAACAACTACATTTGAAAATTGTAATCTTAAATTAATTTGTCTAGCATCTGCATTAAACCATAAACCCGCATTTTCAACTTTATAATTTACTACTTTGTTTTCATTCATACTATTCTCCTCTCATCTACTAATTATATAGTACCATTTTTATTTGATCTTGTCAAGAATTACTTTTTTCTTTATATCTATAAACTATATCATCATAATATACCTTCATCACATTTCCTTTTAATTCATACTCATAAACTATATCTTGTGATACTTCAACATAATGTCCAGATGCATATATACTACCATCAATAATAAAATCTTTTAATTTATATCCTTCTAATAGATTGTCTTTATAAATAAAGTGTATTATATTATCATCCTCTTTATTAGTATCTTTATCATTATTTGTTGCCTTGTCAATGATAAAGAATGCTATAAATAAGAGTCCAACAAACACAAATAAAGATGTTAAAATACTATACATAATTCCTCCTTTCAATTTCATATAGTCCATCTAAGAGCTTTTTATACCTCAAGGTGTGCTTGTACCAGTAAGTGCTAAAAACCTCTAGAATGTACCTGTATATACCTGTGTGTGCCTCCTATACCATTTGATTACCTGCTAACTTTATTATATCACATTGATCTTGCTTGTCAAGAGTTACTTTGATAATCTTTCCATATAGTTGTTAAATTAATATACCCTGTATATTTAATATCTAATTCTCTTTTATTTTTATACTCAAACTCATCTAATATTTTTACATGTTTGATACCATAAATTTCATATAGTATATTATATAGTTTCTCTTTGCTGAGTACACATTCATCTAATACATATAGGAATTTCATTTTGACATCGTAGTTGTTTTTAGATACTTCGCAATATATTCCTGTCATATTAATCTATACCTCCTTTGTATGAAGTAAATTCAATTTTTTGTTCAAAATCACACTCAGTACATCTAATGATTTTTTCTCTATTTTCTGTATTCCCATATCCATTAGACACCCAATAACTATTTCTTAAATCTGTATAATTATATTTGCTTATTTCAACTTTGTCCCCACACTTTGGACATAGTAACTCAAATTTATTTTTCATTAACTATCATCTCCCAATATATACCTCTATAATACTATCATTGTAATCGCCATCTTTTTTTAATGTGAATATGAAATAATAGCTTAGGAATAGATGGTAATACTCCTCATAATATGTTGCGTTCGTTCTAGTTGATTCTGCAAATGATACTCTTGCTATTATTCTTGCATTTATCAAGTCTGCATGTTTACTACAGAAATTATATATTTGTTGTTTTTGTTTTTTATTCATTTTAATCCTCCTTAGGTATATAACAATCGCTAAAGTCATCTTTAAACTGATTTATATAGCCTATCTCTTGCTTGTATTTTAAACACCAATCTAGTATTAAACAACAACTAGCAAATGCAGGAGCACATACTAAGTCTGCATAATCCATAGTGCCTTTGTTTTTGCATGTTTTGCAGTTCATTTTACTCCTCCATCCCACTTTTTAAACGTTTTGAAATAATTTTTAATGCACTACCAATTCTTATTCTAGCCTCTTTTGAAGTTATATCTAAGTCTGCTATATCATTTGATTTTGTATAGCTATTATCTAATTCATTCATTATAACCTCTTTGACAAATTCAATTGATTTGTCGATTGCCTTAAATCCAAATGTGTAATATTCAATACTATCATCTATATAATGTGTTGTACTATGACCAAAACCCCATACCCCATTATCATATGAAGCCATTATTTTATTACTTTGTACTGTGATAGATATTCTCTCTGATAAAATATCTATATCTAATTCTTTTATTGTGTGTGATTTATTAGTTAAAAATCTTAATTGCGTAAGTTTATTTATTATATGACTCATTATTATTCCTCCATCCCGTTTTTATTGATAACTACTTCAAAACTCACCAATACCAACCATAAGCTTATTCTAAATTGTATATGATTATCAATTATACTCTTTCCATATGTGCCTAATAACAATCCAAGACCAAAGTAATCTGATTTCGAATTATGAAATCGTAAATCAAATGAAACCCAAAACTTTTTAAAATTAATCAATTTAAATTTATCATTCATTATTATCCTCCTCTACATTAACTTCAATATCAACATTAAAGTCTTCACCACAACTATTACACACATATGTATCTGGTAATGTATATTGTAGTGTTTCGACATCGATAATTTTATTCTTATTATCCATAAATAGTATCGATGATATACTTGTAGGATTATAGCAATGTGGACATGTTATTGTAAAAATTAAATTCATTTTTTCCTCCTTATAGTCTATTTATATAGTCTAAATATTTATCACTAATAACATAAATACCATCATACTCATTTAAATTTTCCCTGTCATCATTAAAATCTTTTATATAATATGAATCACCTAAATATGAATCATATATTTTAACAAAATAATAATAGTAATCATTTAAATCAGATAAATTTATCTCTCTAAATAAATCTTCATATTTTATATCATATACATCAATCAAGTCATTTATTATATCTTCATAATGTGAGAATATACCTTCATCTTTCAATCTTAAATATGTCAATGTTTTGTGATGTAAATTTTCTAACTCATCTTGACAAAAATCAATATCTACATGTTGTTCTTCTACCCAATATTCCCAATGACCTTCACATTCAGTATTCATACATCGTGAACAATCCTGCATGCAATCATCCATACCTTTGGTGGGACTAGTAGCCCAATTATCATATGATCTTTCTTCTTGTTTAATTCTAGGCTCTAACTCAGTTTTAATTTTAAACTCAGCATCAGATAGATTATTTGTTAAACCTTTGTTTTCCTCTTGTAGTTTTCTGTTATTTTTAATTAAATTTTTAACTCTACGCTCTAGTTTTTTTATATGTTCCTCTGGTGTTCCATAATAATCCATTAGTTTTCCTCCTCTACACTATAAAAAACTTTAGTTGGATTGGATATAAATATTATTTCGTCAGATACGTAGACTTTACAAAAGCTTAATCCATTATTTTCAGACGGGTCAGCCCATAATATTTTCTCTACACCAGACACCCCAGTAGTATATAATTGTTGCTCGACATAGTCATTTGTTACACCATAGACTATTAACACTTCGCTAACTGTTTTCATTTTCATTTTATTCATCTCCTTTTATAAAATTAATTCATTGCATTTCATCTATTTCGTAAACCATAAATTTTAAACGACCAAGCCAGTCAAATGATAATTCACCTGTTACAGATATTGTATCACCTTTATAAATATTACTAACATCAATACCTTTTACTGTTTCACAGTACATCTCATCATAAGACCAATCTTCATCTTTACTAATTAGTATAATATTACCACTTAATTCTATACTGTCAATTTTCCCAGTTACGATCATCATTTTTAGATTATATTTTTCACTAAAATTACGCCCATTCGCCTCTTTTAAATTATAGAGATAACTGATTGGAAATTCATCCAAATCATCTTTATTATAATCCCTGTTATTCGTAATCATATTTTTTGTTTCTTTGACGTCTTCAATGAATCCAACAACATTTTTGTATGCATCAGATTCTTCATTTGTCTCATTAGTTAAATCTAACTCACTTGTATCATCTGCAATATCGGCTACATCTACACTCTTCTTATTATTATTTACATTTAATGCCTTAGCAATTAATACTGACTGGCTTGCTACTACATCCACAGGAATACTCTCGTCTTCTTCAATTACATGTATTGATTTATCTTTATCTTCTTTTGTGACTATTTCTTCATTTGATATTGTAGTATTTTCATCTTTGTGTGGTATATTTTCTGACTTGTTATCATTAAATTCACCATCTTTAATCATTAATGCAATTAATATGATAAATATAACTCCAAATCCTAGTAACATATTTTTAATTATTTTTACAGTTTTGTTTAAATAATACTTAAAATTCTTTTTCATAACTATCTCTCCTTTTCTACTTTGCTGTGCATTTATTATCTTCTAAATACATAGTACATTAAATGTTATATCATGTCAAGGGTTAATTTTGTTTATTTGAAGTTTTTTAATCTGTAATATCTACCTTGTAATCATATAAAGCATCATAAAGACTTTCAGGTATTTTTGATTTATAATAATCTGCCACTTCTTTTATGTGCTTCTCCTTGTATTGTTTATATGTTAAAAAAGCCTGTCTTTGATTATCAAATTGCCCCAATTTTATCTGTTTGGGCTTATCACCAATTAATTGGTTGCAACAAAGAGCCCTATATTTATTATTATCTTCCCTATAATATACACCTATAGGCGTATCACCTCTTGACGATTCCCTTCTAGTAAATAGTGAGTTTATACTCTTTGGTACAAAAACACAGGTATCTGGGCTATATTTTTTATTATTTTTTACTAATATATCTTTGTCTAAAGCCATATTATCGCTAGCACCTATAATATAATAATTTTCATCAAACCAGTTGCCAAAATTTTGGAAATTATGCCATTCTTTGCAGACTTGGCAATCCTCATACGAAGGTAATTTCTTGCGTATATCTTTATTGTACACCCTATGCAACATGTTGCTCCATGTATCATATTTTTTAGTATTTTTATTATTTTCAGATGATATATGTTTACCATCACCTAGGAACCCCATACCACAAACATTTGGATGATATAAATTCTTAACTCCACCTTCTATGAAATCATGATATTGTGCATGGGCTCTATATTTGTATTTATCATTGAACTCAACATATATGTCATCACAATTGTTATATTCTACTATTACCATCTCACAACCTTGATTATTAATGCTTGTTTCACCCAATCTGCGATTTGGATTTCTAACTTTACCTTTAGAAAATGCAGAATATGCTGTATGTACTATGCTTCTGTAATCGTCTTGAAATTCAACAAATATATCAATTGCTTTGTTGTACTCAATTATCTTCATAGAACACCCCTGTTTGTTAGTATTAATTTCACCAATTCTTTCTTCCCTTAAATTTTTAGCCATATACTTCCTCCCCTATAACCTAACTAATATTCCTCAATACAATATTATCATATTTTTTTAAAAAAGTCAAGAAGTTTATTTAAATAAAAAAAGATAGACAATTTAATGCCTATCTTAGTATTAATTATATTGAACATGGACTCCATCCACATACAACACATTGTTCACATCCATTTTCGTGTTTTAACTCTCCACCACACTTAGGACATTCATCTGGATTATCAATGTACTCTTTCTCTAATTTCATAGATAATTCTAATTGTAAATCATCTACTGACATATCTTTAACTGATTTGTCTTTTTTATCTTTATCATGATTACCAAGAATACCAGCTCTCTTACAGCCATCTCTGAATACTGTAACACCCTTTAACCCATATTCCCAAGCTAACATGTATATATCTTTTACATCTTCAACTGTAGCTGATTCATGCAAATTAACAGTCGATGATATACTAGCATCAATATAGTGTTGCCATACTGACTGCGTTTTGATTCTTTGTAATGCTGTTAGGTCACCAGAAGTAACAAAATAATCTGGTAAGTCATCTTCATTAGTTATACCAGTTTTATCCATATACTCTCTAGCTATTGGTGTAAACACTTTATAATAAGCATCACCATCTTCTGATATACTTTCAGTTTTTCTAGTATATGATATCTTATATATAGGTTCAATTCCACTGGATGTCCCAGCTAATAGCGATAAACTACCAGTTGGTGCTATTGATAATAACTCAGCATTATATAACCCATGTTCTTTAACTAGCTTTGTTATTTTATCATTAGTGTGTTCTTTAAAGAATGGCGATTCTAAAACTTCTTTTAATTTAAATTTAGGGAATGCACCATGTTCTTTCGCTAATAAAGCAGAAGTTTCTAATGCTACTTTAATCATTTTATCTCCAACTTTATGTGTAAATTCTAAAGCTTCCTTTGATCCATACTTCATACCTAATTTAATTAACATGTCACCATAGCCAAAATAGCCTAAACCAATTGGTCTATAATCTCTACCAAATTGTTTATTTTCTTCAAAAGGTAATCTATCTATGCCTTCGTCTAATACTTTATTTAATTGAATAACGCCAAGTTTTACTAACTCACTAAACTCATCAAAATTAAACTTAGCATTGTCCTCAAATTTATTACCAACTAGAGCTGATAAATTTATTGAGGCTAAGAGACAATTTGAATTGGCTGGGAGAGGCTTTTCCGCACAGTTATGTGCAATTACACCTTCCACTATACCCCAATTATTAATCGGCTCATTAAAATCAAATACCTCTTCTTCACCTATTTCTTTAATAGATGATACCACAGGTGATTTTCCTATGATTAAATCAGACAATGATTCATTCTTATATGAATGTATGAACCCAATAAGTTCGCTAAACTTGTATATTGAATTATATCTTGAGATATTAACATCATAAGACTCTTTCATTGTATATACTCCATTACTAAATTTTTGTTTGCGTGATTTATTTGTAGTAATATATGCCTCAATATTAAACCCAGAGAGCAATTCAACTACATCTTTGGCTAAATATTTATTAGTTGTCTTCAAGGCAACTCTATACCCCTTTATAACAGATCCATTGGCAGAATAGAGACCCTTTAAAAACATTCTTTTATCTTTGTCATCCCATAACCTTATTGTATGCGGTAAGTCTCTAGTCGGCAATTTGTTTGAAGAAAATCCAAGCTCACTTAATATATCATTATATCCATTTATATACACAGTTCTACCATGTTTTTTTATACCAAACAAATCTCTAACATCACCATCATCACTTGAAAGATTAATTTCAAGCCCTTTGTGTGCGTCAGAATCTAGTCTTCCTAAGCATCCATCACCCTGTAAAAATCCATATTTAACATATTCATTAATTTCATTATTTACTTTTACAAATGGCATTATTCTTTTGCCCTGCAACTCTATCGCTTCACAAGATTTCCCATCATTTGTCATAAACACATGGTCATCAGTACATTTGATTGGGTCTTTATCACCATAAAATTTAACTTCTACGGTATTCTTTATTCCATTACTCCAAACACTGCCATTACTTTTTTCACCATCATTATTAATTAACTCAACATTGTTACCAGACAATTCCTTGAACGTCTTGTACCCATCTGATGTTAATAATTTCATATCACCAGTAAAACAAGGATTCGTTGAATCATAATTATATTCTGTATCTTCACTCAACAAATACCAGTTATTTATTCTATCCCAATATAAAACACCTGGTTCTGCAAAATCATGGTTTTGTTTTGCAAGTGTATTGAACAATTGTTTTGCATTATATGTTTTCTCTATTAATTCTGTCTCTCCATTATCATGTTCGACTTTAAATGAAGTTGTAAAATCATTAGATTCTCTTACAGCTTCCATAAAATCATCTGTAATCATAACTGATATATTCGCCTTAGTTAATTTATCTAAATCAGATTTTATTGTTATAAATTCTTTTATATCTGGATGACTAATAGGTAAACTTAACATTAAAGCACCTCTTCGCCCCTTTTGGCTAATTAAACCAGTAATAAAACTATATAGACTTCCAAAACTAACGCTACCAGTTGACTTCTCAGCTGAATTATGTGTGTCTGAACCATTTGGTCTAAGATTTTCTAAATTTACACCACATCCACCTCCGAGGGAGTATGTTATAGCCATTCGCTTACCCACATCAAATATATCCTCTAAATTATCTTTTGGACTTGGTAATACAAAACAATTTGAATATGTTTTTGGTTCTTTACTTCCCCTGCCATCTAAAACTCTACCAGCAAATAAAAATTTTCTATCTCTAATAGCCTTCATTAATTTTGGTTCATTATTACCAACTCTTTTAATAAAACCATTAAAATTTTCACCATCATGTATATATTTTCTGTGCAACACATCTCTTTGTAAATCTGTCATATCCCATTCTTTGTGTCTTTTTTGAGACTGCTCACTTCTGTACAAAATATACCTCTTGGCTTCTGCATACATCCCATAAACCATTAACCATGACTCGACTAAGTCTTGAACATTTTCCACACTTAGCCACCTACCTTGTAAATTATGATGGAACTTATTTTCCTTAACTATTTCATCAACTATCTTATTAATCTTGTTTATATCATTTTTATATTCTGTTTCTGAACATGCCCCTTTAATCGCTTCTACTATCTTACTACTGTCAAAATCAACAGTACTACCATCTCTCTTTATTATCTTCACCTTATCATCTCCTTATATACTCATAGTCATCAAGGCTACATTATACCCACTATCATTCATCAACCAGTCAAGTTTTGCTGGATCATTTCTCATAATAATATCAGCATTATCAATATACACATTATTAAATTCATAACCTCGTAAATTATCACCAATACTTAAAACTTTAACGTCTATCCAATATGGCATTAGTGAATCATAGTGTCTAGCCATATTTTTATTAAAAACTATCAAGCAATCATTGTCTTTTAATAGCTTTAATAGCTCAGTAGTTTTACCTTCTCCTCGTTTACCAAATAAAATTTTACCTGTTTTAAACATATCATCAACTCCTACTCAAACTTACTAATAGCTTCCTCTAGCAACTCCCTATTATGATCAGACAAATCATTACCATGTATGTCATACAATCCCATAGTATCTTCTATAGCGACAACAATTTTATCATCAAAAGCATCTTTAATATTTTTATAATATTCTACAACATCACCTATAGGTGTTTCATCTCTACTAAATTTAAATATAACTATATCTTCTTTATTCATATATCCTCCCTATCATACTCAACAACACTATTATCTCTCAACGTACCCCTCGCTATTTGATATTTTAAAATCATCTGATACTGTATATGGGTTTCCACCCCAATATCTAACACTTATTCTATCGCCTGCTTTTAAACCACTTTTTTCTTGAAACAATTTTGATATATCTTTCTTAGTATATTTCATATTCCCTCCTTATTTTAAATTATTCTTTATACTTTTCATTAAAATCCAGTAACTCGTCCCAATATTCATCAGCATATCTTCGTTTTTTAAATGACACACCATTCATTATTAACATTCTATGATAATAGGGTTCCCCGTATTCATCTCTGCATATATTAAAGTATTGGTCTAAATAATAATACACATCTCCATTTTCAATTTCATCAATATACCAAATTTTATCTTCTACTACCTTAAAATCTTCATCTAATAATAAATATAAATTAAGAATAGACCCATCTTTACTTCTAATATGATGTGTGTTTATGATTGTACATGGATTATCACAAAAACCTTCAATATTTATTTTATCGCCAACCCCTAAACCTAGTTGATCTAATAATTCTTCACTTGTAAATTTCATTTTACCCTCCTTAAAAAGCTCCCTCGAAAAATTCCTTATAAAATGGTGAGTTTTTAGCACACATTATATAACCTTCTTTACTCATTACATATTCTGTATATAATTCTGGTTGTTCTAAATCAAATTTATCACCTTTTTTAAAACTGTTTATCATCTCACAATCTAAATTTTTATTATACTTACCTTCTATGCAATCTTTTATTGCAACAAATTTATCTTTGATCATATTATCCTCCTTCTATTTTTGTATTTTTAATATGGAAGATAGAATCCAGCAAATGATTTATGGATTTCCCAATTTTTCATAAAATCCTTTGCTTTCACTTCATAAATCTCTTTTGTATCTTTACGCTCATTTGAAATAAATGTCTTGTTTTTAACTTTTAAATTAGATGATTCAAATTTACATTTTATAAAAGATATCAGAAATGCTTCTGGAACTTCCTTTTTATGTTTCCCAACTTTCCAATCTATAATTTTATCATTTAACAATAAAACAGAACAATGTATTTTCCTACTCATAACAACCTCCCTTTATAAATGTATGAGCCAGACGCTTTTTATAGTTTACCATACTAATAGACCTATAACTCATAAAAACGTCTGCTATACACCTTTAAATCGCTTATTTCACTCTTCTATACGTTCGACTTTGTAATCTTTAGTATTAGCATAATAAATACCTTTACCTACACTTACAACGCTATCTGTAGCTGATTTTACAGCCTCAATAACCATTTCTTTTGGTGACAAATCTTTTTCTTTTAACCTTCTAAATGTATTTATAGACGCTTCTGCATGATATGTGCCAGAACCTATCGATACAAATTCACCTTTAGATACAGGTAATAATTCATACCCCCATTGCACTTGATATAATATATCATTGTGAGCTACTATCAAAGATATTTCATCGCCAGTATCTTTTGCTTTATCCTGTGATTTTTTATTTTTATCTAGGTCTAAAAATCTCATCTTCATTACCTTTTCTCTAAGTTTATACCTAAATTCAGTAAAGAAATATTCCTCATCAACCTTTGGTAATACTAAATCATAACCACCATTATCATTTTCTTCATATGTTGGCTCTGGTAAATAGCTGTAATACTGTAGTTCAAAATTACCAAATCTACCAGCATAACCAATTAATAAATTTTTATCTTTTGTAACTTGTATCTTTTGATTAGATGTATCCATATTATTATATCCATTACTACCCATACCGTCACTTGCGATATGTGCTATACCATCATTATCTAAATATCCCACTACAATAGTCATAAATCACTCCTTTTTAAACTCTAGTCCTCTATAATCTCACTAACTGTAACCATAATCTTATCCTGCACATATTCTTCATCAAAATCATACAATTCCATCATAAAATCTGTGTAAGTGTCTGCGTAAGTATCAATGCAACTGCCTAATATTTTTTGCAAAACCAAACTTTGTTCTACTTCATTTTTTTGCTCATATTCATCCAACCATTCTTTATCTTCAACTACTATTTTTAAGTCTTGTCTACCACTAGTCTCATAATCAAAATCACCAATGGTAGCTTCTACATTATCAAATTTAAGTTGTATATTAAGTGTTAGTTTTTTCATCTTTGAACTCCTTTAGTGTGTTTGTAACCTTCCCTCTCGCTTCCATAGCTTCAATTTCTGTTTCAAAGAAATTATTAACTTGTATTCTGTTTCTATCTAATCTATTAGCTCCATAAGTATCACTATATACCATACAATCAGCTCCGATAATATAATACTTATCACCAACTTCAATTATTTCTTCGAAAGGTGGATTGATTTCTTTTAAACCTCCATTTATTACTGAATTAAAATCTAAATAACTCTCATCCCATCCATCAAAGTTAAATAGTTGAATTTCATTATTAAAAATTCTATATCTTATTCCACGGAATTCATATATTTTACCTTTTTCGAGTCTTAATAACTCAAATACTTTGTCATTTGTATCATCATAAACTTCAAAGTATTCCCACAAATTGTCTAAATCATATTTAGTTGAGCCTACATATATATATCTAGAACTACCAGACGTATCCACATCTAAGATATCATCTTCCCGAACTAATATACCATAGAGACAAATATTTTCTGTAAATATTACTTTCATAAAACTCCTCCTTTTATTTTTCCTTACTCTGCATCAAGTTCATCAGATAATACTGTTACAAAAGAGAATGTTAATGCTATATATGTTAATATAGTTCTCAAATACTCATCTTTTGTATTAACCTCATCAAACACACATGATTCTAATACTACTGAACGAAAGTCATGGAATTTATTAATTAACTCATCACTATTTTCCTCCTCTGATTCTCTTAAATCTTCCTCAACACTATCAATAAATGACATTAGTTTCTTTTCATACCACTTAATTCAACTGTGAAGTCTAAAATTTCAGCATATTTATTTAATTCATCTACATTCTTATATGATAGAGCTTTTCTTCTCATAATAAGATATTGCTTGTATACATTATCCATTTTAACCTGCTTGATAAAGCTAGGTATTTCATCTACACCAGTCATTCTTGAAATTGCGTCTACAGTTGCATCAATACTTATTTCTAAATCTCTCTTAAAATTCATTAATTACACTCTCCTTTTTTTAATACTACCTACTAATATCACTGACACTTCATCTAAAGCCTTTTCTGCATCTTCTGCTCTTTCAAAAAAGTTGTTTATCTTTATTAAACCTTTGTCAAAATCATTTCCATCATAAGTTGTATAATTTAAATCTAGGCGTGGGGTAGTACTAATAAAATAATATTTGTCACCATTTTCTATTCTTTCCTCAAAGGGTACTTCAATTTCTACAAAATCTGTATCAATAACTTGCTGAAAATTATTAAGTGAAGTTTCCCAATCACCAAGAAGCTTGCATTCTAAAACTCCGTTTTTTATTCTATAAGTATTGCAACCTCCATTATACACTTTGCCTTCTTCTAAACCTAAAGCATCAAATATTTTTTCAGATATTTCATTATATATTTCAAAATATACATCAAAATAAGCTGAACCAACTTCACATAAAAATTCTCCACGATAAATTATTTCTCTATTATCATCAACACTAACAATTGTTCCTTTTTTAACATTTTCTCTTTTCCAATCCTTAGTACATATTACTTTCATAATTGCTTTCATCTTATCCTCCTTTAACTATCCAATCCAAGTAAATCATCTTGTATATTGCTAAGATTATATTCTATCTTATCTGTATACTCAATAATCTTTTCAATATTTTTATCATCTTCATCAATTAAATCAACTAATCTATTTAATGAATTCATTCCATCTACAACACTATCATAAGCATCTTCAATTGTGTTTTTCATCCTATCCTCCTCTGATTTTTTCAAGTATTTATCAACATCTCTTCCAGTACATCTTTTACAATTACAATCCAATATTATCACTCCTTTATAATCCTTTTATCATCTACTAAATATATAATACCACACTAATAAATATAATGCAAGTGTTATTTTAAACTTTTTTCATGCTCAACAATCATATCAAGTATACTGCTATCATATTCATAATGTATATACTGTGTTACTGGCTTAATTTTTTTGGTTTTCCTTATCTTATAAAATTTACTTTTGATACTTGAATCATTTCTATCGGGTAATTTATCCTTTAATTTACTCACAACTTCTTTACCTGTGTAACCATTACCCACAAGATCAAGTATCAATTCCTGCTCCTCAGCGTCCCATACAGAGCTTTTCTTAACTCTAGGTAGTAATAGACCTTCGTCATCTAAAAAGCTCACTGGTATGCTCTTACGCTCTCTAGTATCGTCATTTATAAACTCTAGTATCTTAGTTAAAGATACATAAAAACATTTATTAGCATTTCTAAATTCCATTATAAACCCTACATGTGCACCATGAACTTTACTAGCTTCTATCATCATATCTAACTGATCTTTATTTAATCTACCATAGTGAGATACTATTTTGTCACCATTATCATCTAATTTGCAGTCACCTTTTTTATGACCATCTTTTGTTTTATTATGAGTTTTATATTTCTCAGATATAGATATTGATATTCCTTTAGATGTTTTTAATTCAAATAAGAATAAGTTAGGTTTCTTGTAACAGCTATAATCAGCTATTGATACTGAGCCAGCATAGAACTGTACGTCTCTCAGTCGCCTAATAAATACATTATTCATATTGTTTATTGAGTCTTGAATATCTTTCTCAAAAGACTTTCCCACATTCATTAATTACCCTCCTATTTAACTATTTTATCCATACTATTTAATAGATGTTATAAATTCCTTTATAGATTCGTCAGAATATCCAAATATTTTTCCTAATACCCAATGGTCATAATTATTTTTTGGTATATCTGGTAATTGTTTAATTATATCAATCAGATATTCGTGTTTATATATCCAAAATTCAACCCATTCATCATTTAATATATCTATGAATACATTTAATCCATAATTATCTTCTACATATTCTTTTAATTTTTCAGCTACAGATTTTTTTATAGCTGATACAGAAGCTGGCTTTCCTCGTTGAACCATATAGCAATTACTAGCAATCTGCCCCAATGTGAAATTATTTAATTTATCCATATTATCCTTCCCCTAACTATTTCTCTTTAATATATCTAATATTGCTTTAGCATCTTCACCAAATATACATTTGCCATCAAGAAATTGTACACTTGGCTCTCCATCACCATGTCCACAACAAGCATTCATTACACCTATCAAAGTGCCTAGACAACCATCGTGTCCTTCTTTAGTGTAATTTTTACCACAATTACCACATGGGACTTCTTCCCAATTATCTCTGACTGTTTTCTTTGTGTCAGAATAAACCCATAGTTCTATTTCATTATCATATTCTACTTCGTTTCCTCTATATTTTTCTGTCATGTTCCCACCCCAATTTTTCTAGCATACATTGTATTAAAGCATTTACATTATCCTTGTCGACTCCAAATAAACCAAAAATTAATGTTGATTCACAATTGTACACCTCTGATATTTTTTTAGATTCACTCTCAACCTCTAATTTTATTTGCATTGTATCAATGTAATATGCTTTATATTTAATACCTTGTTCTTCACTGTTCATATATACAGCACCACCAATAAAAATATTTTCCACATTAACCTCCTAGCAATTCTTTATTGTCGTGTATATTACCTATAATTTTTAAACTTCTATACAAATCTGACAATTGTCTATAGCCACCTTCATTAAATGAAATAAACCAGACTCCATTCATGTATAAAATATAACCTTTTCTCCCAAAATATTTTACTATATCACCTTCAAATATTTTATTATCATTTTCGTACGCTAAACCTGTATATTGTCCTACTGTTTCTGGATATACTAGATGTGATTTAGAATTTTTATCAACAATGTAGTATAGCTTTGTAACTCCTTCTCTATACATATGTTCAACGCCGCCATTATCCCAAAATTCATCACCTTCACCATAGAAACCATAAATCCATTTATCAGTATCTATATCTTTACCTTTAAATAATATTTCTCTCATATTATCCTCCTATTCATCTTCTAATATTTTAAAATCATATTCTAATGAACCAAATAAATAATGAATTTGTTTAAATATATCTAGTATATCTTCATCATCTGTGAGTGAGTGTTTACTATTTATCCAATTATCAACATTAATTTTATGGTTAGCATTATAACCAGTTCTTTTTTCAAATAATTTGACTATATCTTTTTTCTTAACTTTTATATTATCCTCCTTTTTAACTTCTATAAATTCTAAATTGTTTTTAACCATTCCATCTTCAATTTTAAAACCAAAGTATTTTTCCCATTTTTTAATTTGTTCTTTCTTGTAAGGAAATTCTTCTATTTCTAATTCAGATGGATTATAATCATCTCTGAGTTTTTCTTCTCTACTTCTCATGCTACCCTCCTTTTAATAATAGTTACTATTAATCATCAATACAAACAACATAATCTGGGTATATATTATGTTGATTAGCTAAAGCGTCTTTAATAAGGTCATCACTTTTATCTTTATCCATATTACGATATTCCAATTCTTCAAAAGAATCAACTTCTTCTATTTCTACAATTACATTGAAACTACTTTTACCCTTAACTCTTATTTTTATCATATTATCCTCCCCTTAATTATTAATTTCCAATATCTCTTTTTCAATTTGTTTTTTCTTTTCTTTTAAAATTCTAAGCTTTTTCTTTTTAATCATTTTTTTAACTTTTCTCATTTCTGAATTTCTCAACTCAGATATTGCTAAGGTTGACGTTCTATAATTGAGATAAACTCTTTTCTTTTCTACCCAAAATTTAGTTATATTATTTACTTCTAAATATTCCAGAAATACATCTTCATAATCTTCATGAATAGATATTATTACTTCGCCTTTTTTGAATTCTTCAAATTTTTTCTTTAATGACTCATAGTCCATGTTATCCTCCTTTAATTCATAAAATAACATATATAGTATTTTTATCGTGTATTTTACATTATATCATACTATATATGGTTTGTCAAAAATTAATTACTTGCTGTTGTTAACTTTATTTTTATATGCATTTATGATATTATTTAAATTAGTCATTCTATTAAATTGTTCTGCTTTGTGTAATCCACGTTTAATAGTTTTAGGTGAACCTATTGATATAACTTTATCATGACCTCTAGTTATAGCAACGTAGTATATATTCCTCGTAAAGAGATAAGATTGATTTGATGGTGTAAATACAATCACGTATTTAGCCTCACTCCCTTGCGACTTGTGGATTGATTGAATGTAGCTCAAGTTCAATTTTTTTAACTTACTCTTAGTATAGACATAATATCTCTCATCAACATGCACTATAACATGTTCCTTCATTATTTTTTCTATAACACCTATATCACCATTATATATAGCTTCGTCTTTACCTACAGTATTAAATTCAATGTCAGAATCTCTCATATTTTTATCTGGTTTGCCAAATAATATTTTAGCTTTATAATCATTCTCTATATTAATTACCTTATCACCTTCTCTAAAAGTTGTATCACCAAACTCAATTTCACTTAAGCCATCTCTAGGTGGATTATAAATCTTTTGCAATAATTTATTAACCCTAATTGTTCCATACTCACCTTTATTATATATTGTTGTAACCATTATATCAGATACATCGTGTTTTTTCAATAGAGATTTATAAGTTTTTAATAATGTCTTCAAACCTTTTGATTTATTATATGGCACGAATACAAAGTCTTGGTCATCACCAAATATCATAGGTGTTTTTACATCATCTTCAAACCATGATTCACCTTTTCTTACTTTAGTAGCTACCATATCTAGCCCACCCCCACCATATCTAAATACTTTAGTGAGTTGATTGACTGGGAATAGCTTAGATTGAACTAAGTCATGTAATATATTACCTAACCCTATACTTGGTATTTGTGCTGAGTCAGCTACAAATATTATCTTTGTTCTAGTTATATTTACACCCTTTAAAACCCTGTACATCATATCTAAACTCACCATTGATACTTCGTCAATTAATAAGTAGTCACATGTTAGTGGCTTGGTTTCATTTACTCCCCAGCCTTTCTCTGGATTATACTTTAATAACCTGTGTATTGTTTGTGCTGGACGATTGGTATGATTAGACAATACTTTACTTGCTGCCCCTGTGTACGCACACAGTTTATATGTTGCATTGTTATCATCTAGCATGTTAAGGAATGTGTTCATAGCAGTAGTTTTGCCAGAACCAGCTGATCCAATTAGCATCCCAAAATTATTCTTATTCATTATACTGAGTATGTTTAATTGCTCATCAGTTACACTTATTCCATCTGCAACTCTATAATCTTCTATATTAACATCATATTTAAATATATTTTTGCCTTTGGATAATTTTAAAAGTCTAATAAATATATACTTAGCCTTCTCAAATAATCTATCAGTTGTTATTACGTCACCATACGCTTTAATACCATCTAATAATTCATAATCATCATTATCCACAACATCTTTCATCATAATTCTTAAACTATTATCTAAATCAGATAATTTTTTATACATTGACTTCAATGTAATTGCACTATCGCCATCACTATTGAATATTATATATTTAATAGCTTCAATTAATCTCTGATTAGAGTCTCTCATTTCTGGTTTACCCGTTAGTATTCTTTTATCAGCTTTCTTAAATCCTATACCACTAATACTACATAATACTGGATATGGTTCATTTTCCATTTTGAATATTAGTTTTTCAGTGTTCTTATATTTAGCGTGTAACCTTTTAATTTCTCTATGAGTTAAGCCATAGTGTGAAAATTTAGATACTAAATCAATTAATACAAAATTGTCATTTACTTTATCTACAATTTTTTCTAATGTAACATCACCTATACCATATAGTTTATTAACATCTATTGTCTCTGTATTATCATCAATAATCATTTGAATAATATCTGGATAAGTATCCAATAACTCATTAGATTGCTTATCAGATATTATGAATGATAGAAATGTAAATTTGTCCTCTCTGTTAATAGGTAATAGGCGTTTTATACTTCTTAATTCATATGAACCTTTGTATTTACCACTTTCTGATTTAGTTACAGTTAATGTGTATTCCTCACCTATATCAAAATCAGAGCATACACCACTAACTGTTATATTACCATACTTGTTGAATTCTAATTCAACATTTGATTCTTTAACATCAATAGCATATATCTTAAATTCATTATTGTCATCTTTCCATATTTTATGTGTTGGAACACACCTTATTTTTGCCATACAATCACCTATCCTATTATATTATACTTCTTTAACACTAATTGCTTGTCTTTTGATTTAACCCATTCACCATTAACCTTTTTATTCTTGCGTTGCCATACTGCTTTATCAACCATTATTATATCCTTTGGAACAGGTCTACGAACATTTTTATCTATATCATATTTAAATAACTTTAGAGATTTCTCATCACCAGTTCTAATATTGTGTAGTTTAACATATGGGTTTTTGTAATCTGCTATATCTATCACATACCATAATCTATTATCAACATCGTATTGTTTATTGATATATGTTAAATAATCTAATTGTGCATCTAGCCTTTCTTTGATCCCAAATGATAAGTTTGGAATATTTGTTTCAATCTTTAATAGTATTTCTTTAAAGTTTATATCTTTATAGAGTTTTTTAGTTTGTGATGAATTATCAGCTATAAATGTTTCTGTTACACCAACTTTTTCTATTAATGATATTATATCACGATTTGATTCTTTATTCAACTGTTTTCTTGAATTTAAATTGCTAAAGTATTTATATAGTACTAATAGTTTTTTATCATTACCAAATTGGCTGAAATAATCTAGTCTGATTAGTATTTCTAATTGTCTTGAATTTACTGATGTATCTTCTATATCATATAGTAAATTTATGAATGACTTATGGTTAGTTTGTTGTGATAAGGTGTAGAGTTCGTTGCCAACTTGTGTATTGAGATATTTGATTGAGCCAATTCCTTTGTATATAGAGTTGTTAGCCTTGTCCATGAAATATTGACCTTTTGATTTGCCATATTGTATAGGATAAACAGTTATATCAAAATATGGTAATTCACTTGTTATCTGTGTAGTTTTTTCTAATTCACCTTGATACATTTCAAGTATTACAGAATAATATTCTAGTGGATTGTGAGCCTTATAATACGCTTGATAAAGGCTAATAATGGCTGTAGATAGTGCATGGCTGGCATTAACATAAAATCCAATATTTCTATTGGCATAGACTATATCATTACTACATTAGTAGTACTCAACGCTTCCAATGGCAACTCGTCATCCACCGTACAATTAGTCGTTGCACTTTCCTAAATTTCTTAGGCTTAGCACAGGATTGCCTACGTCTTTACGTTTAGGTTTCCCTGTTAGCATCATAAAAATGATACACCCCTGAGTAATAGGGTTCATTGAGTTTTCTTATATAATTATAAGGGGCTATTAATTAACCCATATCCAACCGAGTTTAATACTACATCCCAAGCATCTTTAAATTTATTCTTATTATAACCTTTATTACACCATTCATCATATAAACTCTCCTCTAATTCGTTTAAATAATCTGTCAATGTTTCATCTTTTTTAGCTATTCGTTTTAATATTGAATAAGCTTCGTCTTCTTCAACTCCTAAGTGTATTAAGAACTGCATTACATTTTCTTGGTATAATATATATCCATTAGTAATTTTAAATAGACTATCTAATTCATCTATACCACTAGAATAATCTATCCTATTTAAATATCCATTTAACAACGAACTAAAACTTGGTCGAATAGCACTAACAAATGATGTTAATTCTGCGTAATTTTTAGGTTTATATTTCATAACTAAATTAGTACTGTAATCAGTAGCTGTTTGATTTAAAGTAGCAGTTATTCCATCTTCATAAAGTTTCCAAGTTTTATCATCTAATTTGTCTAATAAATCTCTAATATTAGGAGTTTCTATATCAGCTAATTTCTCAACTTTATCAAGTATTCTAATATCATCAGTTTGTAAAAAGTCTTCTTTTAAAAATTTCCATATATCAGACTGTTTAGATGTTATGTTACATACAATATTATCTCCACTTCTAGTAAGCCCGATCTCTTCATCAATCGGTTCATCATATATTAAGTAAGAACAGGAATGAATTGAGCTTGTCTGAATAAGTCCAACAAATGCTTGACTTTCTTTATATATACCCCCAAATGTCTTATCATTTAATAGCTCTGACTCACCTACGTCACCAATTGATTTAGCAAATTTATTATATTCTGACATTTCTATATTTTTTGCTCTACAAAGCATTCTGAATGCCCCTTTTGACTGCAACCTCCCAAATACCACCATTGGAAAAACGTGATTCTCGCCTAATAAATCCATAGATGCTTTATAGAATGGCTCAGCTCCAGTTGTATTAAGATCTATGTCTGGGATACTTCTTGTTTCTAGTAATCTTGTCTTAGATATAAACCTTGATGGGTAAATTGGAACATCTTCCTGTGCAAAAATTCTATCTATTTTAGTAAAGTTTAATAAATAATTGGTATAGAACGATACACTTGACCCTCTTCCCGAGTATGATAACTTACCACCATATTTCTCAGTTGCCAACTTGACTGCTTCATAATTAAATAGGAAATAATCAGATGTGTGAACCTCTTCATTTGTCTCCTTTACTACTTTCATTTCATTATATATTGCTGTTGTATATTTATCAAATTGTTTCTTTGTTAAATTATATTTACTTAATTCAACTTTTTCTTTATTCCATTGCTTTATTACTATGTCTTTTAACTTTCCAAACCTTTCCTCATAAGTTAAATCTGGATAAATAGTTGGCATCTTTATATTCTTTTTAAAGTTTAAGTCTTCTGCTTGTTCAAATATCAATGTGTTATCTATAGCTTCTTTAGCTAACTTCATAGGTATAATACCTTGTTTATTATATCTATTTAGTATAGTATCATACTCTGGATAATCTAACATAAAATTATCTTCATCGCCATATGACATACCTTTACTATTTAGGAATATTGTTCTACCTTCTTTCCCTAGTACTCCGCTTTCATAAATATAATGAGAGTCATTCCCATGTATTAATTTTATTCCATATTTATTATGAATATCTAATATTTTATTATTCCAATCTCTTTGCATTTCTTCATTGTGACTCTGTATTTCTAATAGGAAATGATCACCAAAATGTTCATGTAGCAATTCTAATGAGCCCTCTATCTTTAATACACTATTGGTACATGCACTGGTAACTACTACATCTTTTGGATTTAATTCTAAGAGCCAGTCTAATTGTACTCTAGGGTGATAATAAAATCCATCTGTATTAGCTCTGGAATTAATTTTATTAATAGATCTATAACCATCATGATTTAGAGCTATTAACACTATGTGGTTACCCCTTACTTTCTCTTTAACATCTTTCGCTATATATGCCTCAATTCCAAATATCATTTTTAAATTATTATTTTTACATTTGTCATAAGCATAGAATACATCTGTACTTGTGCCATGATTGGTTGTGAATACTGCATCGTGACCAAGCTCAATAGCTCTGTCTATATAATTTTTAAATTGTATCGCCACGTCTGGCGTACGAATATTACTGTAGTCATCGTGCTTATGGTAATTATAATATTTGCTCATCTATATCAACTCCATATTGTGTTTTTAAATACTCTAAATATTTTAATCCAGATATATCTTTTGGTAAATTGTCTATATTTTCAAAATGCCAACCCTTATAATTATCAATATCACCTTTTATATAATCATATATAAATTTGCCATAAATACCCATTAATTTAGCAAATTTATTTTTACTATGATGATAATAAACTTTTCCATCTTTAATAGCCTTAAATTTTTGTTTGTGTTTAAATTTTGTAAATACTAATTTGTTTTTTATAAGTTTCAAATCATTATCTAAATCATTTAAGTATTTTACAGATATTTTATCTGGATAATAATATTCAATTTTCCAACCTTTATAATTGTCTTGTTTTCCTTGTAACGTCCACCTCATTCTATTGTAATCAAAATTCAATACAGTATAAACTTCTGTCATATTATAGTGTACAAAGTTTATATCATCTGAATAATAAAATCTCATGAAGTTTTGATGTTTTAATTGTAATTTATTATTTAATTTCTTATTTATAAATTTACAATTATTTAAATTATATTCATATATCCCAGAGTTGTACGATCCAATATCTTTGTCCAATACTACTTTTCCACTTGATATAAGGTTTGAATTGTAACCATCTATTTTTACAGCATCTTTTTTAAAATTTTCGTATATTAACCACCTATCACATACGCCAACATTTTTATATAAATCATAGACATCTGTGTTTTCCTTATAGTTTCTACTTATCATTTTACTCCAAGTTTGATATAATATATCATGCTCACTCCACAATACATTTCCAATACAAGCTACTCCACATATATTCCTATTAAATCTATCAGTTATTGGGCAATTACCAACACCCCCTAATACGACTGTTGCCTTTTGATATTTAGTCTTCCTAAACTCTATACAATAAATTCTAGTCCCATCATCTGTTATACCACAAACACCCAATATATCAAAAGCAAGGGACTGGTTGTTTTTACCTGTTAGTCCCGACCTCCCATATAAGGAATCTATAATTTCATAATTCCACATATTAGTAGATTTATTAAATACACGTTTGGGTTTTAATTTGTAACCAGATTTTGATTTATAGTCACTTGGTATATAATTACCCATATTACTCCCCTCTTATAATTCATTTAATTCATTTAAAATATCGTCTAAATCTAAATCTAGATCTAGGTTTCCATTATTACCATCTTTTCCACTTTCATCTAAAAACATCTTTTGTTCTTGCTGATATTTAATCCATGGCTTATGTTTCTTATAGTAACTACATAATACACTAAAATAAAATATATTATTTGCAACATCTTCGGGGTCATCCCAAAATACCATTTCTAATTCATTCTCACTGCTACCTTCTGATTTTAATCTAACATATTCCTTTTCATGTAGTTTAATCTCTCTAATAATATCTCTTACTTCCTCTATTGTATCAGATAATATCTCTTTGTCAAGGGGAACTTTAACAATTCCATTAGAAATACTATAAATCTCTCTAATTTCATCTGGCAACGGATCAAAACTATTATCATTATAACATTCACTCATAATTTTATCCGTTTCGTCAATATCATAATCAAAGTCATTAATCATACGTCTAGTTGCATCATTAGCGATTTTGTTTACAACTTGGTGTCTAGATGATTGAGTTGTTTTAATCTTACCATTCTTTTGTCTAAATGTTATATTAACATATTTTAGGAAGTCATAATCAATATGCACTTGCTCTACTGGTACATCATACATATCCATGATAGCTTGCGTATATAAGTATAACTGCTTTGCGTTCTCTCTCATTTTCTTACCACTAAATTTAGTTGATGTCTTATAATCCCTTATAGTATAGTGCACTTTGCCATCAATTTCTTCTACTTTTATTAAGTCAATAAAACCTACAAATACTTCTTTCTCACCGTCTACATCTAATACTAATTCGATTGGTAATTCTGGAATAATATTACCAGTTTCTGGTATGAAATTCTTACCATAATGTTTAACTTGTTTTATATATTTACCTTTGCGTTTATCATTTTTTTCATCATCACCATGAAATCTTAAATCTAATATATCAATTTGGTCTAATGCATCAATCCATTCTTGTTTAAATTTATCAATACTCCAATTCTCAATATAATATTTCTCTAATAAATCATGTACACTAGAACCAATAACTAAATATACACCTGTTTTATCTGGATTGGCATGTTTAATATATTTAAGATAATATTCATATTTAGAGTTTGTGAATGTAGACATTCTTGAATATGACCATAGTCTACTAACACTATGCTTTTCTTTTAAATATTCATACCATCTATCATGCATAAATTGTAATATTGCTCTTGGCATTACTAAATGAAAATCCTCATTTACTAATTCAACATCATCTTCTCCATTATCAATAATTTCAACTTCTTCTTCGATCGTTTCAAATGTTTTTTTACCTATACCACTTACATTTCTTAAATCATCTAAATTAATTAATCTATCATTCATATTATTCTCCTTTATAATTCACTCTATGTTTATATAAAAAGTTAAATACTTTATAACCCTTGTCTACAGGACTGTCTTTTTTACCTAATAAATCATACTCGTCTTTAATATAACTGACGTTGAAGTATTTATTAAGTTTTTTAGCAGTCTCTTTTAAAAATTCCTCACTGATATCTTTATCAAATGCTATTATGACTTCACTTATATTTAATGATAACAACTTTTTGATATGTTCATTTGTTATCTCATGGTGACCTAACGCTAATGAGTATTTATATCCCATTTGCCATGATTTCAATACACTATTTTCGGCTTCAAATATTAATACTTTACCAGTTGCATTGATATCTCTTCTATTTTGCATCATACCAAACAATGCACTTTTCTTACTTACCTTAGCAATAGGAAAATATTTAGGCAGTCCAAGACTCTCAAAACCTTTAATAGTAGTTCTACCCATTATCCCACTTAGCATATTATTATTATCTGTATCAAAGTATGGATATAGCACACGTTCTCTAAATGAATCGTAGTGGATACTGAAATACTCCTGTGCTTTTACACCTATACCTTGCTCTTTTAGTAGATAGTAAGTTGGATGTGATATATAATTATCTAATATCGACATGTCGTATGTCTTATCTTCATAATCGTATTGTCTACTTTTGCTTCTAATAGATTTCATTAATGATAAATGGTCTTTTTTATTTTTACTATTACTCTTTTTATTAAATTCATACTCTATACCAATTATATCATGTAATATTAATATTGATTTTATAAAATCTACATTTTTAATCTCAATAATTAAATCAATTATGTCACCTTTAAATGCATCATTAGTTCTATATATAATACAATATAAGTTATCCTTTTTAACTACTACTTGTGATGAATCAGTGTCGTCTGGCAATGCACATCTATACTCATGTCCATAGTCTTTAATTTTATGAAAGCCTAATTTTTCAATTACAACATCAGTGAGGTCATTATTTATAATATATTGTTTTAATTCATAAGCATTCATAATTACCTCCACTAATCCATAATAATACTACAATATCCTATTTCTTTTGTTTTATTTCTAGCATAATCTATTTCAATTACCATTTGATATGTTTTAGAGTCTCCAAACCTATTCTTATCAAAGAATATGATTAAATATTTCCTATCTTTGTGTAAATGAACTGGAACTTCTGTGTTATGATTTTTACCTTCATATTTCCACACCTTTAATGTGTCATATTCATCTATTCTCATTTGTCTCATTAACATTAATGTACTTGCTATATCAGCAACGTTCTTTGACACACCTATATTGCCTTGTTCAAGATAATTTAATCTATTAGAAGACTTTGTTAATTGTAATGTGATCCACATATGAACATTTTTACCCTTTGGTTTAATTGCGTCATATATTTTAACACTATCTTCCATCATTTGCAACCACGATTGGTTACCAGTTTTGCTATAGTCTGGCTTCATAGTATCTAACATAAAATAATTAACACCTAATGCCTTGTATTTGCGTATTAACTTAACTACTATGTCAGATGAATAAGATGGTAATGGAACAATAGTAATATTCTTATCTAACATTTCCTCTTTCATATATCTAGAAGCTCTATTTAATACATCTACTTCCTCTTTACTAAAACCACCTTGTCTAAGCCTAGTCTTTTTAAAGTCAAAATGAAATTTATTATTAATTATCCATGTTAATAATTCTTTCTGCCAATCAGTATAATCTTGTTCATTAATAATTATAACTATTCTTTCATTCTCTCGTATATGAGATGGTAAGTTCCAAAGTAAACTAATAGTTGTCTTACCTGTACCAGATGTAGCTCCAAGCATTGTTACATGTCCTTCACTGTTACCACCTATTTTCTCATTAATCAGTGGACATCCAGTCAGAGGTAATCCAACAGCTAACCCTTCATCCCATTCTTTAATATTGTTTTCTAAATTATGAGTTATATCATAACCTTTTACAGTAGTCTCTACGTCTATAAATGTATGGTTAAGCATCACTTCATATTCATTATATAATTCTTCTAGCGTCATATCTTTTATTTCTGACATTCTATCTTTTACTGGGAACTTATTCCTAATTAAATTTAATACAACTTTCCATTTATATACTTCCTTTACATAACCATCCATATTCTTTATGTTAACTATATCTATTAATGTTTGTATAGTTTGATATCCACCAAAAGAATCGTATTTATCTTTTAATTTCAAGTGTTTTTCTAAATATAAACCAACTGCTATATCATCTAACTCTTTTTTCTGTTCTGTTTTTACTAATCCTTTGCCTATGGCAAAATAAACTTTCCATATATTATTACTAAAATCATCTAATTCTAAATCTTCATAATTATAATACATATCTGGTTCTTTATATAAACAACCTATAACATTTGCCTCAGCTTCTTTTTTATACCCTTTTATATCATTAACATAGCTCAAATCTACCACCCCTTACCAAAGCTCTTTTTGTTTATCTGATAATTCCTTATCATTTTTCTTCTTATATTCCTTCGATTCGACATCATTTATTATATCTTTCTTTGCTTGCTCTTTAGCAATTGAGTTTGTTTTTTCTTTTTTCTTTAATACCCTTACGACATCATTTATTTCACTCTCAACTATTACCATTATATAATTAATTTTGTGCTTTTCATTTTTAAATTTATTAGTCTTCATTAGATGCTTTAGATAATTCTGCTTTAATTTAAAAGTTACCAATATTTCTTTCCAACTATATTTACCATTAGATTTTACCTTCTTATTTGCAACAAATTTACCATTACTTAATCCTTTTAATCTCATCACTAACCATCTTGGTAGTGGTGTATCACCATATTCAAATAAATCAGTTCTTATATATTCATATACATCTTCAAATTTTATCTCTTTACTCATAAATATTCCTCCTTATAAAAAATAGAGTAGGTTAAAAACCTACTCTACAAATATTACTTGTCTGGCGTTAAAATTACGACAATATCGTCTTTAATTTCTTCAACCTTTGATAAATCTAAATCAGACAACCCACTAAGAGAGGTATTGTGCTCTTTAAGTTTTTTAGATATCTCTATTTTAACACTAGAGTCTTTCTTTGCACTTTGACCAATTACCTTTTTAAGAGTATCTATAATCTTATTTTTTCTATCCTCTGCACCTTCCTCTTCAATCATTTTATCAGTATCCTCAACAGTGTCTGTAGCATAGTCTGTTGATTTACCAGTTATTTTAGTTGTGAATTTATCTTCCCACATATCATATGAAGGGTTTTTAATTTTATCACCTTTTTGGAATGTCTGAGTTCTATCTTTCTTAACCTCAGCCCAATATTCTTGTTCACCATCTTTATCTTCTTTAGTATAAAATCTTAATACAACATCATAATCAAATGGTAAATTCTTATAAATATCTGGCTTATGTCCAACTACCATATATTCATCGCCGACTTTCTTTTTGATATCAGCTTCATGTGCAGTTGATACAATATTAACGCCACGACTTGATAAGTCAATCTTCATATTCTGCAATCTATTTGATACAGATTTGATCCTGCCCCACGAACGTACACTTAGATTAGTATCATCAATATCTCTACCCTTTGACTTGGCACGTTTCTCTTCGACACTCAAAGAAATATCTTGAGTATTTTGGTAAAATTTAGTTTCTGAGTCAAATGTTACAGTTTTAACTGCATTTGGCTTTTTATCTAATAATGAATGTATCTCATCAATACCATCTTGCATATCATATATTGATGATGTTGGTGCTACCTCTAATAGATTCTCATTATCTTGATAGAAATTTAACCCTTGCTCACTATCAAATGCAAATATCTTTGGGAAAGTTAGCGTAAACCAACTTTTCCCAGATGATGTTGCACCAAAAGCTAGAAACTTACCTGCACTTTGTACTTCACTTGCCTTTTTAAATATACTCATTTATTATCACTCCCTTTATAATCCAGCTAAAATATCGTCTAAATCTTCATCTTCGTCTTCATCTAAACTTTCAAGTACTTCTTCATTTTCTTCTTCATAAGATTCATTTAAATCTGCCTCTTCTGGAGCTTCAATATCAAGTACCATTTCAAATAACTCAGTATCGTCATCTAAGAAGTCTTTAAAGAATTGTACTTTCTGTTCAATATCACCACTATCTAATTCCTTTGTATATATTGCTGGTGCGTTAATATATCTTCGTGAAATAAATCCACCATAAACAGTAGCTTTGCCAATAGCATCTTCTTTGCTCATTAATCCATCTTCAATTAATTCCTTAACTGTGTCATCTAATTCCTCAAATGTTAATTGCTTAGTTTTGTTTTTATTTACCATGTCGCCTTCAACTGTTACCTTAGTAACTTTACCACGACCAGCTGTTAAATACTTCGCTAATTTTTCATTCTTAATCCAATACTGAGTAGGAATTACTTTTACTTCTTTTATCTTTTTACCATCAACTTTATCAATATATTCTACTACATATGCTGTCACAGGCGTCTCATCAGTATCCCTGTCTTTTCTGCCAACAGAATCGTTAGTAAAGTATAAAGTTTCTTGAAATTCTGCATGGAATAATTCTGATAAATCATGATTCTCTCTTAATTCTTCTTTACTTTCATCTGGATTCATATTAGATAATCTATCCCACAATGTAGATTCTTTACGCTTAGAGATATATTCAATTTGAAACTCCTTATTGATATTACCATTATAAATATTTGAAGCCACTGCACCTCTAATTTGTAAAATATCACCGTCTTCTAAATACTCGTTAACATATTTAATTAAATCATATTCAGATAAAAACTGCTTTGTTAATGGGTAATTATCACCTTTAGGGAATTCCATTCCTGCTCTAAAATAGTTATTTTTTGAAATTTCATCTTCCAGTTTTTCAAGGATTTTCTCATTATTTCTATCACAGAATTCCACCTCAATTTGTCCAGAATAATCCTTCTTATTTAAGTATAAATAAGTTTTATTTTTATGATCTTCTGGAAATGAACCACCAAATGTTTTAACTTTATTATTACCAGCTTCACCACAGTCAATACCAAGATTCATTGAGTTATAAACATACCCACTATCTGATATGGTATCAATTCCAACGTTGGTTATCTTACTAGTTAGGCTCACCCGTCCTAATATATCAAATTTCTTAGTTCCTTGCTTTAAATCACTCTTTTTCTTTTTAGCCATAATTATATCCTCCTTTTGGATTTTGGTTTTTAATTTTTCACTTCTACAATATATATCTTATCACACTTTAAATAGCATGTCAAGAACTTTCTAAAATAAATAATAATAGTTAATATAATCTGTTAATTCATCAATTGTATTAAATGATTTGTCTACCATTATTTCTACCCAAGGGTGTTGGTGGTAAGTATCTTTATCCCATAAAGCTATAATAGGTATATCATTTATATGTGCTTGGTGCATTTCTATATTACTACCAGTTGAATTGTAAAAATTTAAATTAACAATACAAATATCAGTATCTTTCAATTGCCTCATTTCAAAATTAAATATTTCATCTTCCTCGTATGAATCTTTATCCATATCAAAATTAAAAAACTCTGGTGGATGAATAAAATTTAATGGTTTACCACTTCTGATCATTAAACTTTGTTCAACTTGTTTTCTCCATTTTAATGCCCGAGTGGTGGTTATTCCAGACATTTTACCAATAGTATATATTTTGTACTCTTCCACTTTATCACTCCTCTATTATTCGTCATTATCTTTTAATAATTCTTCTGAATTATCATTCATATATTTATTTACTTTCGCATACATTTCAGTATTTATATCTTCTGAAAACCCTCTATATTTTACTCTACTTGGGTAAGCATTTACAAGAACGCCATCATCAAACTCCAAAACTAAAGCCCATCCAAATGTGTGTAGAATCATATTTATCCACCATAGCAATCCAGTTTCTCTAAATTCTTCCCATTTTCTTTTTTGTACTAAGTCTTCCATATATTCCTCCTTTTACATTACATTTTCTAATACATTACTTGCATCTTTAATTTCTTCATTTGAACTTGAGATATAGACCTCAGTACTTGCCAAGACCTTATGCCCAGCATATTCCTTAATTACATGCATTGGTACACCATTTTGTGCTAATGTAGTAAATGCAGTATGTCTAATAGTATGGATATGTTGTAAATCTTTATCGCTAGTAACTTTTTCTAAATGCCCTTTAACCATTCTTTGGATTGCACTAATACTAATTCTATTGTCCTGTGTAGATATAAATGCAGGCTCTGCATTCTCTCTGAATGCGTCATAGTCTTTATAAGCTCTTATAAATCCATTAGTTAATGGCAACACTTGATGTTTTTTAGACTTTTTATTATAAAGTTTAACAGTCTTATTTTCTAAATCAATGTCATCTCTATTCAATCTATGAATAGCGTTAACTCTACAACCAGTAGATAAAGCAAATTTAATGATCGCTATATCTCTAAATCTATTTGTGTGCACTTTATTCTGAACACTTGCTAATAATAAAGCCACTTCTTTCTTATTTAAATACTTAACACCATTATCATCAACTTTCAATCTATCAATTGATTTAAATGGATTAGATTTAATTAAACCCTCATCAACTAACCAATCAAAATATTTTCTGAACACAGCAATCTTAGTATTAATTGTTGTGTTTTTTAATCCCTTTTTATTTAAAGTTTTAATATACTTCTTAGAATCTCTTACCTCTATATCTAATGTATTTAAATCATTTACATTTAACCATTTGTTCAATTGTGACAATGCAGTAGCATAAGTAGTAATTGTATTCTTAGGTGCATCTGACAAATACTTCATATCGTCTAAAAATTCCATCATATTATCTGTTAATTGTCTTTTTTTAGTAGTCATAATTGTCAACTCCTTTTATTCAACTTGTCTATAATAATATATTAACAGATAATTTAATACTTGTCAAGAAGTTTCTTTATATTTATCTCTTTAAGTTAAAATCTTTCACTAGATATAACACTAAATAACTTACTGCATCATTTGAAAATGGTAATAATCCTAAATCACTACCAGAATTGTTAACTAAATAATCATAATTAGCAACAAGCTCTGCTTTAAATTCTTCTGCATTATCAACAACTTCACCATCAATAGGTTGTAATGTCATTAATTCTGCTTGTAATAATAATTCTGCATTTGCGGATAAAGCTGATACACTTAATGTAACATCCTTGCGTATAATTTCTCCTAACTTATTATATGAGTAATCATTCATTCCAAAATCTTTTCTAATATTCATGCCCCCTCCTCTCTGTAATATTTTCCTTACATTGTTTTAAAACTATAAAAGAGCTAGGGATAAACCCCAACTCTCACTTACAAATATATTGTACCGTACTATTTAATTTTTGTCAAGAACTATTTTTAATCTTTTAGATACTTCCTCTGCTAATGCATCAATGTCTACTGAGTTATTAGCCTTGTTCTTTTTAGCCATTCTATCCATTATTACTAGCAATAACCATTCATCAACTTTATTTTCTTTCTCAATTTTAGCAATATGCATTTCTGGATTATTTAAAAATCCTTCATTTGCCAAGTCTTTTATTGATTCTATTGCAAGAGAAACTTGCCAGTCTTTCCAGTTATTTGTGTTCAAAGCCATATCTATCATGCCTCCCTTATTTAGACTAGAGCCTGGACAACTTTTATAAGAGTACTCATTATGGAATCTTATCAACTTGCCATTATCAATGAAATGTTTCATTAATATTAATATAGCTCTTAGTTGTTCACCATCCAATATATCATGATCAATATCAAAATTACCAATCATCTCAACCATAAAAGCATATCTATTTAAATTATAATTAATGCTTACTGGTGTCCATGTAAAATCTCTACCAGTTATATATAATCCATCTGGAGCAAGACTAACATGCTGTGCTATGTCTCTCCAACCTTTAGTGTTAATATGATAATTTCTCATACCATCTTGTAATTTAAAATAGTTGTCACCATTGAATGATGAATGGCTTGGTCTGAGTGTATGATGAATATCTAAGTACTTATATAAACTCATATCTAATTCATCTATTAATTTATTTACGTCTATTATTCTGTCCATATTTCACCTCATTATAGCAATCTACAGCGTGTTTAATACCTCGCCAACGATTAGTACTCTGACTGTATGAAACACGCTAATTCATGCCTTAGTTTCGCTTGTGGTGCCTATTTGTTACTACTCTTTCTTAGTTTTGTCAACTGGATGATTAAAATCGGAAATTCCGTTGGCTGTCAATGAAATAGCTATCGCTGATAAAGCATATAAAACAATGTTAATAAGTTCAAATGTCTCACCTTGGAAATTAGCAATTAATATTAAAATTAATGCTATAAAGAACGAATAATATTTTGTTTTAATATCTTTAATATACGTTATTTCCTTTGTAAATTCTACCACCATAAAAACTATTGCTGCTAACGTACCTATTGATTTTAACATTTCCCATGTAATAAATTGTAATTCCATTTTTATACCTCCTTTATATTATTCTATCATACTATTGATTAAAAGTCAAGAATTAATTTGAATCTTTTTTATCGTCATCTATATGGTGTACAATTTTATTAAATACTCCCTCAACATCTTTCTCTACGAGAACCATTCTGGTGATTAAACCATTATGCTTATCCTGTTTTCTCTCCAACCTATCAATTGATTTTTCTATATACTTTATTTTGGTTGTCATTATGCCATACACAATCCCTATAGTAATTAATTGTGCTGCAACGTATAGTATGAAATCTGGTTCCATTAATTTCCCTCCTATTTCATTTATCATTTTTACCTTCTCTCAGTTAAACTGACTCCAATTTACTATTCAGTTGTGATTCACCTATGATATTGTACTTATTAATTTACTTTGTTAATGTAGCTATTTCACTATCTATATCCCACTCTACTATCCAACCATCCTTTTCAAAAATAGGTCTTAACTCTGTACAACTATAATCATATCCTATTTAATGGTCACCTTGTTGTTTATAAATTTTAACTTTTCTCTCATCGTTATTCCATTCAATATCTAATCCTAGTATTTCACTTAACTCTCTTACTGGTAGATATGTTCTTCCTTCTATAATCTTTGCTACATCATCTATCTTTTCAAAGAATACATCATCATTTTTATATCGAAGTATAGTATCTAAACTTTCACTACTTCCCTTTTTAAATGTGAATACAATCTTTTCAAAGTGATATTCTTCTGGTAAAACTAATAATCCATATCCTAGTTTTAAATCTGAATCAACATCTTCCAATAAAACATTATGTGAATGTCTATCAATGAAATCCAATGTCATATTAACAGATGGTTTTCTATCAAATCTAAGTTTATAATTTTCCATATATTCTAATATCAAACATGCGTATAATGGACTACTTGCACTAGTACCATGGAATGTACCTAATACAGTTTCTATACCAGAGAATGTAGCTCCATCAACTTCATCTCTACTCCAACTAGAATAACTCATTAGGCTAAATTTATCTGTATCAAAATCATAATCTAATGCCCCTACTTGAAACCAATACTTACCCATTCTATCTCTCATTGTTTCACCATCTGAACCAGCGTTACCACTTGAAGAAATTATAAAAGTTTCTTGCGATAATTCTCTAATTAAATTCATATCTATCGCTGTGTCTGTTATACTCATTGTAACTACATCAATATTATTCTCTTTTATCCACTTGGCAGATTCATCTTTTCTACAGTCTAGTAAAAATACTTCTGCATTTGGCTTAGTCTTTTTAATGGTATCTCCAACTAATACAATATGTTTATTTTGTCTACTACTTCCAGAATCTAAATTAATATTGTCAGTATAATAATCTTTCCATCTATCATCCGCACCTAATTCAAGTACAGCAATTCTCATGCCATCCCCTTTTAAGTCTAGATTCATTTTTAATATATCTTTAACTTGATTAATCTCCATAAATCCTCCTCCCAGATGGTGTAGCACCATATTTCCTTATTGTCATTATACCCTCCTAATCTATATACCCAAAGTCTTGTAACATTTTATCAATCAAATCATCTCTTTGTTTTTCAGATAACTTAGTTTTATCCTTCTTAACTTTAGTCTTAACTTTCTTACCAGTTTTCTCTAAATGTTTGTCTAAAAATTTATACTTACTCATTAGTAAATCACCCCTTTATCAACTAATAATTGGGTTAAGTCTGATATAATATTTTCCTGCTCTGCAACTTTAAATTCCAACATTCCTTTAATTTCTTTTCCTTCCATTACATATATTTCAGCTAAACCCAAATCAATATCTAGTGTTTTAACTTCTTCGAGTCTGTCTAAAACTACTTGTTCATAAACTGGTGTTCCAAAACTTAATATGGTTATATTTTCGTGTTTACTTTCTAAAGCTAACCACCATTCTTTGCCTTCGCTTCCGATTATTTTTTCTTCTTGAACGCCAGCTTTTTCAAATATTACCTTTGTATCCGATAAAACTAGTCCATTTTCTGTATTTATCAGCATTTTTTGCCACCCTTCTGTATTTTAATTTCTTCAATGTATACCTTATTATAATATTCGCTTATGTCATTAATGTTATTTTCTGATAGCACAGTTTTAATATCAGTTGTTTCAACCAAATACTTATCGCCTTCTTTCCTTTTTACACCCCTTAATAAATCTCCTAATGTTTTCTCTCTTAGATTAAAATATCTAGAAGCTTCTTGACATGACATAAAATAATAATTTTTATTTAAAAATGTTACTTTTATTGGGTTCGCATTTCTTTTTAAAGTATTAACACCACTTATTATGAATTGTATATTGTTTTTAAAATAACCTTTTCCATCATTGACTCTGTCAACCGATAGTGTTAATCTTGGGTCTTTACCTTTATCAATAAACTCATCCCACATTTTTAATATTTCATCTTTGTTTTCCAAACATAAATCAACCCAATCTTTCAAGCTTAAATAATACATTTCTTTATACTTCCCGTTTTTATATTGATAACTTTCATAATTGTTGCATCTTTTTACTATATCGCTATACCTATTTTTTAAGCCTGTATTTAATTCTTCTATGCCTAAATCTAGTTTTGGATAAATTTTTCTGATTGTTTTTAAATCATTTTCTTTCATTAACTTATAAAATTTACGAGAGCTAATGCCCATTTTCTCTTGAATTTCTTTGCCATTTGTTTTTAATTTGTAATAGTCGTCCATATACTCTTTAATTGCCATTATTAACACCCTTTCTAAATATATTATAACATATTTTTGGTGTAATTGCAACACAAAGAGTACAGACGCCACCCCTTGTATTACCCAATAACTGTTAATACTGGACGCCAAACGATAATGGAACCCGCGTACCAAGAATAAAGCGCACTCAAGTACGAAGCACCACCGTGCCCGCGGTAGACACGTCTGAATGTATCCGAATCATCTCTTGTTTCTTGACACCAAGTGTATGAGCCTGGTCCGAAGATATTATCAGTTCTTAAATCTTCATCAGTTAAATCAAATCCCCAGTATTCTGTTGTACCAGCGTATTGTGGGTAAGCCCAGTCTTGAAGTTTTGCGTTAATGTGAAGTGGTAATATTATAGCATTCCACTCGTTATCTACACCTATTGAACCGTGGTCACCATCTGCATAAGAATCTAACGGGTCGCTTGCTCCACCTTTAAATAATTCAACTCTGTATTCAACGGTGTCAATGGTTGTTTTAGCATTTTGAGTAACCATATCTGCTGTATTGTATATTTTACCACTTTTATTAGCTGATTCGTCAACTAATGTTCCACCACTCAAAACTATTTTTGTAGAAGTTATTGAACTTATTGTGAATGTGCCAACATTAGCACCGTTATTCCACCCTGTAAGTTTAACCGTTTCTGCAACCGCTCCTACTACTGCTGAAGCTGTTAGAAAATTGCCAGTAGTGTTAATTGAGTTATCACTTGCTAATATAGACAACTGTGTTCCCAAACGTCCATTAGGTGGCAATGTACCTTCATCTTCTGTACCGTATACTGCCCCAACATCATAAATTGAATTCCAAGCAATTGTATGTCTGAACCCTTTAACTGGTGTGAATTTAACTTGCCCTTGATATATATATTTTATCCACGGACCACTTGAATACATTGATGTACCGGCTGTAAGTCCTAAATCTAAAGCTAATGCGTCACCTGTAATTAAATCAACGGCTGATACAAATCCAAAGATTCCTGCGTCCCTGTCACCTTTTTGTAATATTTTGGGTCCAGGCGAATTTGTAAAATCATATATAGTACTCTTTTCTGCCAGTGTTTCGAGTGCTGTCGCAGTCCTTTCAGACGCTGTCGCAACCCGTTCAAATGTTACTTCACTTGGTAATCCTAATTGATTTACCATTATAATACCTCCTCATATTCTAAAACTGGTTTTCCATTTATAACTTTCATTTGCGTAGAGTAATTAATAGTGTTTGTTTCATCTATTATATCAATTGCAGAATCTAATGCGTTTACCTTCGTTTCCATATCATCTAAATCTACTGCTTGTGTAACAGTTATAAAATCTGCTTTAGTCTTAGAAGCGGCAATATTATCTCTTTCTTGTTGTGTTAATATTCTATTTATTGTTCCTTCGATCATGTTATCCATGTCGAATACATCACCATCTACATTAGTAGGATCATAAACTATTTTTGACATATCGCCTATTGCTTCCCCACCTATTGCTACAACTTGCCAGTATGTAGCATTAGTTGGTACATTTCCTAAAGTATCTTGTAATGCAACATAAGATGTGCCTTCATATAATATAGTATTATTTTGAAGATATTGTACACCTGAATTATAGTTACCAGCAAATATAAATTGATCTCTGATAATTTCGGAAGCTAATCTAACATTTTCTGATGTTACACGATTGCCTTCCGCTATCACTCTATTACCTTCTACTGTTACTCTTGAAGATTCAGCAATTACCCTAGCATCCTCAACGGATACTCTTGCACTTTCTGCACTAATCCTTGCATCTTCATTTCCTGTTCTTGTTGTATCTGCTATTACTCGTAAGCCTTCTGCTATAACTCTACCATCTTCAGCTATAACTCTTGCAGCCTCTTGTGCAACTCTTGTAGGCTCCTCAGTTATCCAGTCTACATCAGCAATCTTATCCCATTGAGCATCTACATCACCAGTAATAGCCATACAAATATAAACAGCTTGTTTTCCATCACCGTCATCTAAAACTACTCTTTGGTCGCTCAATGAATTCCCTGTCAATGGTAACGTAGCTCTACTTGCAACTGATGATTTCCAACTTGCATCAGCTAAATTAGGTATATTTGTTAAGTTGTCCCAATGTAGTGTAGCACTTCCACTTGTTTGTACTTCAGTTTTAGTATAAGCTCCTACTTGTGAAGCTGTAACTGTGTGTGGATTATCTATTCTTACAATATGTGTGTCAATTCTCGCATCAGCAATCTCTAATGCATCACTTATAGTTGCACCCAGAATAGTACTACCATTTAATATACCATCTGAATTCTTTAATGGTGTTATCTGTTGCTGTAGTCCTAATAAAGCATTACTCACTGCATACCCAGATACTCCGCTTGTGTCATTTACTATATTACTCGCCAATAAATAACTCGGTATAACTACATCTGTTTTATTAGCTTTGTCTGTTTCTAATGTTGAAACTCTACCTTTTAATGATGATAATTCTACATCAGAATCATCAAAATTATCATTTAAAGGAGTGGATTCTATTAATCCATCTATATTCACTTTAGCCATTATCTATCACCTCTCTTATTCTTATAGATAAATATAATTGAAATCCCATTGTAGACTGGTTATATTTAAACCAGTACCAGACAATGTAAAATAATTATCTGATTCCTTTTCTAATTCAAAGTATTCACCTTGAAATGTCTCATTGTCAACTGTACCGTCTAAAAATGTATTTCTTACTCCACCATCTATTATTAATTCACCAGCAAATCCACCATATTTAATAAAGTCTTTAATTTGTGTTCTAGCTACATCATAATAGTGAGTTATTTCTAATGTCGTTGCACTACCATTAATTATTATATTTGGTGTGCATCCGTCAATATTGCTAGCGTTATATATTAACATATCTGTATCAACTGTTATACTTAACCATTCATATTGAAAAGCCCAAGCCTCTGCATAATACAAACCACTATCGTATAAGAATGATGTATCATAATATAAACCATTTTCTATATCCATAGTTGAATAAGCAGATTTTGCAAATGGAACGTATGACACAAAATTAAGTGTAAAAATACCTCCATTCATATATTCTTCCATTGATAATTCATTTTGGAATAATGCCATATACATTTTATATGGTTGATATGATAATATTAATTCTTGTGAATACCTCTCACCAAGCCATGTCATCATCTTTCTGACGTTTGATAAACTTGTATCTGTTAAATAACATTTAAGGGGTATATTTCTAGTATCATATGTTTGATCAAATATCATTAGTCCATCTTTACCTGTAACTTTCTCAGTATTAGTTTGTTTGGATGGTGATATACTCTTTTTTAGCTGATTATTATTAACTAACTGTAATCCAAAATCTGTACTATCTATACCATTAAATGTAAAATAATCACTCATATTTCACCTCCTATTTAAGTTCTATTCTGACCTAATATATCTCCTGTTCCAGAGTCTATCGCTGCTATAGTATATCCATCTGTAAAATCATTATTTATTATTAAGTTTGTGCTTCCATTTACATCAATTGAATAATCAGTATTACCTCTGACAGTATTGCCATCAAATGTATTGTTGTCACCATATACCAACACTTGTTCTGCACCCAAATCGTTATTATTTTTAAATGTATTATTCTGTACTTTAATTTTATTAGTAGATAACATTGTAACTGCTCTATCTAAATTATTTATAAAGTAATTAGATTCTAAGACGCAAGATTCTGTGAGTCCTATTTGAATACCTACATTATTTTCTGATAAATAATTATTTGAATATCTAACGTCAGTACCACCGCTTGCATATATAGCACCTAATGATGATGTATTTCCAGCAAATGTATTATTAGATACACTTAACAAACTACCCTCAGCCCATAGCCCTATGCTGTTCTCGGATATTGTTGAATTATTTAAAACAGTTCCAACGCCATCAAATCTAAGCCCATTATTATTATTTGTTATTGTACAGTTTATATACTTATTATCGACAGAAGTATAATTATCTTCTATGGCATGTGATAGTGTATTACTGATACTTATATTATTGAAAAGTGATTCTGATGTAGATGATGCTTCAATACCAATTGATTCTCCACTACCACCAATAGCTATATTGTTTATTACAATTTCTGACATTGTTAAATTATTACAACTACCAGCATATATTCCATGGTCGTAACAATTCGATATACTTACATCCCTAATAGTTGAATTATCACTACCAATCATTCTTATTGCCCTACAGCCATTTGTCATATTAGTTCCGTCGAATGTTAATGACTGTATTCTAGAATTATTACCCCCATTAAATTCTATCATACTTAACGATAAACTATCTACGGCAGTAGATGCTATTATTTTAGTATCAGCACCTTGACCCTCTATAGTAGTATTATCAATAGTTTGAAAGTTAATCCAATTACGTATTTGGTATTCACCTTCTAATATTATAATCTTCCCACTCGTACCCTTATTTTGCATATCGTTTATTATTGGGTTCATTATATCTTCTAAATATATACCATTTTCAATATCTACAAAATAATCTGCATATTTCCAATTCTTAGAAGTTATCTTATCTGATATTATATAAGTTGTATTTTTACCAAATACCTTATTTGTATCTGTATATTGGTTACTACCGTTTATAATTCTATATATATAATCTCCTAAGTTTTCAACAAAGTTTGTCAATTCAAAACTAGATTTTTGTGGTGAATCCCAATTGATATTTTTACTTTTTATAACAGCGTCAACATTTATATTTAATTCATTATCAACTACTCTTATTGTGTCACCAATATCAAACTCTTCATAATCAAATCCAGTTAATACGGATAAATCTATTGCATTAACTTCATATGTTATTTTAGGTTGACTTGATTTATCTAATATTCTCTTTGCATCAGTATATAAATCATCATCATTTGTATAGCTAGTATTATTAAACTCATAATCATTAACAAAATTCTCTCTACAAAAATCTATATCATATCCTAAACCTAAATAATATTGATAATTCTCTATATAAGATTGTCCATCTGTATGAGTATTATAAGTAGTTCCATTGTCAATTCTTGTCTCTGTTGCTATGTTATTTATACTTAAATTATCTACTCCATATGGAAATAATCTTGTATATATATTTTCTATTGTTTCTGTAGTTTTTTTAACACTTAGTAAATTTTTCTTGTATCTTATTTCAACATTATTATATGTGTTTGGTGACACTAGGTTTATATAATTTATATATTCACCGTATGTATCACTATATACATAATTATATGTTATAAAACCATCCATTTTTGAAGCCACTTCTTTTAATGCTTTAGACATTGTGATATCTTTAAATTCATAACCTCTATATATATCATTAACACCATCATTTAAAAATTGACTCTCAACATTTCCTAATGTCCACTTTGAATAATGTATTCTGTATGATGAGCTTGTATCTGGATTTGTAATCCAGTTTGCATCTACAGTAACTATTTTTGTAACACTATCATATCCAGTTATTCTTCTATCTTGTCCTTGTCCAGTACCATCTGTTATACAAATTTTCTTACCCACAATACCTGTTATTGTAGTTCCACTTCTTAATGTTATAGTATTATTTGCTACAGCTTGTGGATTACCATTATCTAATTCAAATTTTGCACTTAATAAATTTATAATCGCAGTACTTGCCATCACAGGATTAAAAACAGGTGCGTTCATAACCAAATAAGATATATTCTTGTAAGATAATTCAATAGCTTTATCTTCACATGAAATCTCTATATATTTCTTACCACTTCCAGTCCTCAATGGACTGACTTTTTTTATTAGATATAAATTATCATTAAAATCAATTATCATTTCATTCTTTATTGCAAATATATTATAATTTAATATAGCCTTACCATGTTGATCTCTAACTATCTCATTATAAGAATTGTATTGATAATAAGGAACTTTCATGGTGAGACTCTTCATCTCACCAAATTCCCTATTTTCATTTATATTATATGCAAAATGTAAAGTAGCCAAAGTATTACTTTCATAAGTCTTGACTATTGGAATTGGCTTATCTTTAAGCATATATACCTCCTTTAATTTCTACCAATATTAACAATTCCTAACTTAGCTAATTGTTGATTGGTTTCAGTTGCTAATTTTTTACTAAAATCTGATATGTCATTATAATTACCACCAATTTGTGGGTTATTAATGCTTATCAGAGAGTCGAATTTTGCTGTGTTGCCTTGACCGCCTGCTAAAGCACCAATTTGTGATTCTTTTAATACTACTTCGCCTTGCTCTGCTATTATTGGCATTTCATTTCCAGCTAAATTACTCATATAATCCATAAATCCGTTACCAGCAAATGATTGACCACCAACAACACCACCGTCATGTTTTACATAATCGTCAATGTCTATATTATTAGCAAGTTTAGAGCCAGTTTTTGTTTTAAGATAATTACCACCTTCAGTTTCTACAACTGAACCAATGGGAATGTCGCCCCCATCTGATGTAGTAGTTTTACCATCTTTGATATATCCAGTTTGAACATTACCACTAGAATCAACATATCTAGTTTCTGTTCCTCTATTTACAGAGTCAGATGAACCTCCAGATGCACTTCTGTCAGTACTTGGTAACTTTACATCAGCACCTGTAACCTCATTATAACTTGCTATTGTCTTGGCTAATTCTGCGTTTATGGTTTCTAGTGATGGTAATAAGCCATCTTCAAATGCAGTACCTATACCAGTACCAAAGTTAGACCAATCATCTTTAAAACTATCAAGATTATCCATTATAGAATCTTCAAAGTTTTCTAAGTCTTTCAATTTCTCGTCTAATTCTTCTTCATATATTCTCGTTTCTTCTTCATATGCTTCCTTTTTATCTTCTAGCCCATCAATTGTTAATGTTCTTTCTCTGTCTTGTTTTAAATTAGCTAAATTTTCTTGTTCTACTTCAAGTTCATTACCTATATCATATTTTCTCTTTTTAGCTGCTAGAGAATTGTCAATAGATAACTTTTGTCTTTCTTCTTCTAATGCTAATATTTTATCCTGTATTTTTTCTTCTTCGTCAACAAAATCTTCTGAATCATATTTATCTTTTAGTTTATCAATTGATTTTTCAACTGCACGAATTTTTTCTTCCTGTTTTTTCTCAAAGTCATCAGCATCATCTTGATAGCCTTCTTTTAAGTCTTCAAACATTTTAGAATAATCATCACGTAATTTTGATACTGTTTCACTTGTTGATTTTTCTAATGCTTCTGTTTGAGTTTCACCTAAAGAGATTATACTTTCTTCATATCCATATATATCATTTTCAAGTTTTCCTAATGCCTCAACCGTATCATAATAATCTGCTATGGCATCTTGTCTAGGCTTTTTACCTTCTTCAAGAGATTTATATTCTTGCTCTTGTTCATCTCTTAATTTTATTAGTTTTACTTTTTCTTTTTCTTTCCAACCTATTAATTTTTTAGTTATTTCTATTTGTTTTGAGTAGGAATCTGTACGCCCCAATTCATCATCTAGTAATGATATTTCGTGTTGAATTTCTTTTATATCCATTGCTAGTTGAGATAATGGGGAAGATGTTGATCCACCACCAGTGCCGTCTCCGTCACCTCTGGTTAATAAATCATCTAATGTACTTTCTGATTTATTTAAACTTTGGATAGCCAAATCTATTGCCATTTGTGCATTTAATATTTTTTGTCTTCCAGCTGACTTTAAACTTTCAACTGCGTCTTCCTCACCACCCATGCCAAAACCGGGTAATAGTTTCTTACTAATTTCATCATCCATTACTTTTTGATATTGTAATAAAGCAGTTAACTCAGCTTTTATAGTATTTATATTATTTAATCTTTCTGTTATTTCTTTTTTCTTTTCTCTAACAGCAACTGTAGCAACGTTGATTAGATTCTGCTGTTGAGCCTCTGATAAATTATCCCAATTACCAATCATTTCTTTAGTAGCATCGGAATTAAGGTCTTTGAGGTCATCATAGTATTTCTCTGCTATAGTACGGTTGTCTTTCATAGCTGTACCCTGTTTATCCATACCATCTGTTAAATTAGATGCGTTAGATTCAATCTCTGCTATAACAGTTGCTACATCAGAACCTATTATACCATATTGTGAGAGTTCAACTAGGATATTTCTTAATTCTTCTTTTTGATTTGCTATTGCTTTTGTTGTTGCAGCAACTTCTTCTTTATTGCCCTCAGATGCAAATCTCTGCTCATGTAACATCTCTTTGTTTTGTTTTATGCTTGTTGTTAAACTATTATATCTTTCCTGTAATGGCATTAAATCAGATTTAAGACTTGATAATTCGCTTACAGTCGAGTCGCTCATACCCTCCATTAAATCATTATATTCAGTCTTTAATTCTTCTTTAGTTTTACCAAACATTATCCTCATTAAGTCCATGCCTCCAGCACCGACTGCGTTAATTTTCGCTTGCTCTGTAATCCCAGATAATCCAAAAGCCTCATCATCTGATATCTTTTTATTTATTTCCATTTCATCGTTTATATCTTTTAATGCTTTATTTATAAATGTTAAAGCGTTCAATACAGCATCACTATCAACAATATTATCGACAAATATTTGCCAATTACCAGCCATTAATTCTATTTGACCGTTAGATGTTTCTAATAATTTTTGCTGTGATTTTTCTGCTTCTTCTGAACTATTTAATGCTTTATTTCTAACTTCCTCTGCTTTTTCCCAGTTGTTAATAAGACCAGATAAAATATTTGCTCTTCTTTTCGTTTGTGTTCGAATGCGTTCGTTAAGCACACCCCGCCAAATAAATGACTGCTATATATCACTATATAGACCAGACTATATCTTCACTTTACATGTCTCCCGTTTCCACTCACTTGAGTGTACAATTAGTCGTTGCACCTTCTGTAACTAAACAGCTTGGCTCAGGATTGTCTTATAATTATAAGAGTTCCCCTGAATTAGAGAGATGTTTTTTAATTGGGAGCATGTTTGTTTACCCGCCAATGATTCAAGTATTGCTTGTTTTGCAAATTCGTCACTTGAACTCTTAAATGCTGTTGATAAATCTTGCATTATATCATATATATTTCTAAATCCGCCAGCACCATTTTCTATTGATACTCCAAAATCTTTCATTTGTTTTGATAATTTTGGTAAATTGGACGCTTTGTCGATTCCACGAAGACGACTTGAGATTGTCTTCATTGCCGAACCTACTTTCGCTGCATCTTGTCATTTCGTACTTGTGTTCGACTAAATACGCAACTATTTAGTCAGTTCTCTTATGAACTTCTATGTGTCACCACATAGGTCAGACTATATCAAATACTCAATAATGAGTATCTCACCATTTCCACTATCATATGCTTATAGTGTACTCCCATTACAGGGATAGTCGTTGAACGTTCTCTATATAAATAGAGCTTCGCTGCTGATTTTCTTATTAAATAAGATGTCCCAGCAATTAGATAAGTTTAGATATGATGTCACCATCATAAATCGCACAAGATATACGGTTTCATTTCCAGCTGATATTATAGCTATTGTTTCTTCAAAGCTTGCACCAGCGATAGACATTGAGTTAGCTGAACGTTTTAAACCTTCACCTAAATCTTCAAATGTAACTGCTGCTGTTTTACTTGCTACAAATAAATCATTAACTATATTTTTACTTTGAGCTGTTTCTAAGTTAAATGCTCTTAATGTAACAACTAATGTTTGTGATACATGTGATAAATCTGTAAAACCTGTTCTAGCACCTATTATTGCTTGCTCAGCCAATATCATTGAGTCTTGTATGTTAAAACCAGCTCTAGCAAACTCTGTTGCTGTTTCTGTAACTTCTGTCTTCAAAGCACCAAGTGTGCTTACTAATCCATTAACTTGCGAATCAACGTTACTCAATTGTTCCTCAGTCGCATCTGCAACTATTTCAAACTTTGTCATTGATGTTTCCAAGTCCATAACAGTTGTTACAGCCTCTCTAATAGCATTAACCGTTCCATATATTGCAGTAGCTATTATTGTCCACGTCGCAAACTTAAAAACCTTATCACCAAGACTTTGACCAAACTTTTTATTGCCTTTGGCAGCCTTATCAGTACCTTTTTTATATTCTTTTGTTTTTTGCGTAGCTTTTTCAGTACTTTTGGCATGCTTATCAGTAGATTTATTAAGCTTATTCATCTCAGCTCTTGCCTTGGTAGTATCTACATCTACTTTTATACCATTTAATTTTGCTTGCATTATAGCGATTACTCTATTAAGCTCAATCATTCCCTGTGCTTCACTTATATCAATCGCTACTCGTATTTTAAATCTATCCATTTGTACCTCCTCTCTAACTAATTAATTTAATACCTCGTTGCATTAGTGCCTGCTTTAACCAAGTTTCAAAACTTATGTTAATAGCATCTCTTGCATGCTCTATAAAATTAGTAGCATTATAATCCCAAATTCCACGATGTCCATCATTCAACCATAAAACTATATTATCTTTATTGTCCTGTGGAAATCTAGCATCAACACTTGGATAATCTTGTGTCATTTTTTCTGTATTATTAAAAACACTAACAACTATCTCATCACCATCATTTTCTACTGTAGAGTCTACAGAATTTTTTAATGAACCAGTTCTAAATTCTCCACTTGATGCTCTAGCATATACATGTTCATCTATACTATTTCTTAATGAATTTTCTGCTTTCTCTGATGATCTGTTAGCAGCTATTCTTAATTCATTTCTTATATCAAATACTAGAGTGGTAAACGTCATATGTACCATACTATTCCCCCTCTAGGTAGTCTGTAGCTTCTTTTATACATATCTGTAGTATTACTACTAAATCTTGTATAACAGGCTCTATTGGACTGTCAGTTGTCTTTACAAACTCTTTTAATTCTATATCTGCTCCATCTTCACCTTTTCTTAAATTAGTAAACTTTGGCATTAAATAATTAACAGCGTCATAATCACTTATATCTAAATAAGCTCCATCTTCATCTGATGATAAATTCTTTGCTATCAATTCTTTTATAACTTCTTCAATTTCTTCATTAGTTGGATAATACACTTCAACATTTTTATGTAATCCTTTTATCTTATGTGTATTATAAATATCTCTCATAATTACCTCCAATCGTTTAGTTTATCATAATTTATATATTTTGTCAAGTAAATAAACAAAAAAATATATAGTATATCACTACTTCATATACTATAATTATACCATACATTCATTGCATTGTCAAAAATTAATTGTTTTCGTTGTTTTTAATAATCCTTTTAATGTTATCAACATCAATATCTATAAAACACTCTGTATATCCACCAAACTTATTATTTGGAATATATGATTTTATACTTAACTCATTTTTTAATATTTTTTCTATTTTTATTGCATTATACATACTTGTTTTGTAAAACAATATTTCCTCATATTTATAATTTGACATGTTGTTATAATTATATCTTTCGTCTAATGAATTTTTTGTTATCCCTATCTTATAAAATTCTTCACTAATACTTTTATCAAACATCTTTATTAGATATATGTTCCCACTCATTTTTTCTAATTCATCTTTATTTCTATTTGCTAACGTTATATTGTAAGATGTGTTATTTAAATATGAACAATCCAAACAGCTACAATCACTATTATTTGATTGTCTTCTTTTTATATTTGCGAATGTTGATTTATATACACTACCACACTCATTGCATTTAAATTTTAGTTCAACATGAGTTCCACAATATTTTTTACTTACGAGTTCAGATTTACAGTCATTTTTTACTAGAAATGTATTTATATTTTTAATTATATATTTATTATTAGACGAGAAAATTACTGGAACCCCCCTATTTAAATCAGATATGCTAACATTATTCAAATAATTATCATTATCAACCACATCTACTTTTTGTTGTGTGCTAATATATTTTTCATTATTAAGTATTTTATAACCATTCAAAATAAATAATAATTCTCTATTGCGTTTAGCAAATTTGTTTCTCCTAAATCTGTGGAAATCGTGACTTTCACTTCTTTTAATGATATGCATTGGCAATATATCATATAAGAACCCGTATATATCAACAAAATACATTTGATCATCAATATATTTATATTTTTGTTTATCATCATCAACCAAAGTTAAATGTAACTGAAATTTTTTCCATGCTAATTCTGCTGTTATTCTCAATTTCTCTTTACTATCTAATCCTCTTAAAGATATATATTTACTCATAACCATATCACTCCTTATTTACATTATACCATACTCTTATAAAAAAGTCAAGAATTATTTTATGTAAATAAAAAAGAACCCTTTCGAGTTCTTAATTATTTATTAAACAGCTGGAACCCAAATAATCTTAGCTAGTCTAGTACCTAAAAATTTAGGCTTAGCTTTGAATTTTACTTCGAACGTAGAATTTGTAGCAGTCGCCAGATCTAATGTGAAATTGCCATCAGGCTTGGCGTAGTCACACACAATAAATAATCTGCCTGCAATAGCTCCAGTTTCTGGGTCATATCCAATAGTTTCTAACGTAAGGTTTTCAACTGTTTCTGGATAATCCTTACCATCAATTTCTAATACATCGGCTGTGGTCTCTTCTTGCAAAAATGTTACATTATATATATCACCAGCAACACCATCTGTAATTGTAATTGTGCCAGTGGCAAATGTGGAAGCTTTAATTTCATTATCGATATTAAGAACTACTACTTCATCTAAAAGTGGAGTATAATTACTTAAATCAATTTCTATTGCACCAACATTATCTACAGCTTCTGCTGTAACAGTATATGGAACACTAACTGTATTACCACTTGTAAAAGCTTCTAAGTTCTTTGTTTGTGCTGCCATTAATGAAAAGTTACCAATTGTTGGTGTAACTGTTATTTCTAAATCCTTTGACTCATATACTTCGTCAATGTAAATATTAGAGATACCTCCGCGTAGCTCACTTGAATTTACTACATGATTGATAGAAGTACTATCAGTCAATCCGTAAACAACTTTTTTCCCTCCTACTGCTGAATCAAACGATACAATCGCAACATCTTGAAATTTAATATTATCTTTCATTATATTCACCATACCTTTCTAAATATGTTTTTCTGTCTTACTCTCTAAATCTATATCACTCAAATTAAGGAAGTTTGCTTCTCTTTCTTCCTCATTAGGTGCTAAATAATTTACAACTTTTATATCACCCTTAGAATCAACTGTTTTATACAACCTAGTTGTTCTATGATTTTCTAATTTAACCATTCTGCCAAAAAATTTATTAAATTGATATATAGTTAATTTCTCAATTTCCCAAGGTTTATACCATTGCATTACAAAGGTATACATAACTTCAAATGTTATTGCTTTACCCTTTTTCTCATCTAAGAATCTCTTTAACTTGGCAAACTTTCTTACTTCTTTATCACCAGATTCACTCTCTTTACTCAAGCCATAAAAATCTAACATAAATAATCTAAAATTATTCCACTCTTTATCAGATTCAAGTATTTTATTATATATATTATCAGCTGGTTCTAAAAAGAAAAAGTCTATAATATCTCCCAAATCATCTTTAATACCAAATTTATTTTGAAGTATAAAATAAACCATCTCATTCTCTTCTAAATCATCTCTAAATCTTTTTCTTATATTCTTATTATCACTTTTACGATACATTAGATTCATCATATCTGATTTAATTGCAAGTGGATATTTCTTAAAAATTGATATATTTCTATTAAACTCATTATACTCTGGCATTTTAGGTTGTCTCATAATACCATACTGTGTAGAAATTTTACCATCTAATATTTTAAAGTTATCACTTAGTATTTCATCAATCATTTTATATCACCAATCAATAGCATCCTAGCACCAATATATGAGTCAGTGTAATAAGCATTTCTACTATTAGTACCTTGGAATGTAAACCTACCTAATATCCCATCTGCATTATCATAATTAAAGTTATTAAGTGCCCTTATTATTTCACTCTTAATCCTCTCAACTCTAAATCCATCCTTGATCAAATAGTTATTATAGTGTGTTATTATTTCTATTGATACAGATTGTGTGACATAAGTTTCATTTGTAAAATTAGTATTGTATGGATAAATTCTAATCTCTGTAGTTTCTTCACCCAATACTTGACCATTCATATATGGTACTAACTTAAATGGTTTATTAGAATTCTTTAATGGCTGTTTGATCTCAACTAATTCTTTCTTCTCTTCCATAGTTAAATTATCATTAGCTAATGCATTGAAATCATTATACTTTAATAACTTCCATAAATCTTCTGAATCAATCATTAATTTTAATATCATATTCTCAATAACATTATCTAAGCCTTCTAAATTAAATTCAAATAGTTTTCTATAATCATATATATTCATTTTTACCACAACCCTGTTAAGCTAAAATCATAAGTTAATGTTTCACTATTATCTACATTTGTAATCTCTAATACTGCATCTCCAACTTTTTCATTACATGTTATTTCAACATTATTATCATCTATAATATTTAAATCATAGCTAGTACTTACAACACCAGTTACTTGATAATCAAAGTTTGTAGCTATTATAACATCATCACTTCCATAGTGTTCTATATTAACGCTTACAGTCGTATCAACGGTGATTTTAGCGTCTTTTGGAGTCACTAGATAGTAAGTGTCGTCTAATGATGAAAAGAGCTGTAATACGTCACTATCTGCGTTTGGATTGTCGGCGACATTGTCGGTAAGGTTGTCGCTAGTACTTGACTGTGTTCTCTCCATAGTCATTATTAAAAGTCCATCTTTTGAACTATCATCAATACCTATTAGCTTGTAAACAGTTTTAAAGTAATTTCCAAATATAAAATCTTGGTTTACATCTATGTTTTTTATCTTGTCAGTACTTTGTGCATAAACTATAATCTTATTATTTAATACTGTAAAATTTTCACCTGAACCACTTAATGTAGTTCCTTTTTTATCAATAAAGCATCTTTGATCATATATTGTTCCATTGAATTTCCACTTTAATACATCATTACATTTCCACATTACACCATCATCGCTTATTTGATTACTATCATTAAGCTCTGTGACTATTAAGAAATAATCTGATAGCTTAAATACGTTACCGTAACCAACTGGATAATCTGGGTGAGAGATAAAGTTCTTATACTTTCTCATTTTATTACTACTCTTTGATATTTGTATAGGAAAATAATTTGTTATTGTACCATCAACATTATATTTATCTATCTCTTTATATGTTATCGCATTTTTAAATGTGCGTCTTAGCATATCACGAGCTCTATCTCTCATCCTATCAGAAAATCCATTGCCAGTGTAAATTCCATTGTAATTAGGCATTTAATCACCTACCTAACATATTTTCTAATTAAGTCTTTCAACACTTTTTTTCTTACATTATAGTCAGATACTTTTTTCAGAGTATCTATATCCTTATCAAAATCCTCATCTACAGAGTAATCCTTTCTAATCATATTAGATACTAACTCTATCTGAGTATTTACGCTACCTTCTATAACTCTATTATCCATCATCTTTAAACATGTATTTAATTCTTTAACAATCTTCTTCTTATCCATCATTATCACCTATCCTAGATTACCAATATTGTTTGCAATACTGTATTGTGTCTCTAAGTTTTGAGCCTTTGAAAAAGCTCTATTATTAACTGCTCTTAATTCCTTTAACTGATTTGCTGGACTAAACATCTTAAAAGCATTTGTTGACAAGAATTGTTTTAACATATCTTGGTCATTTACATATCTTTCAGTCCATCCATAAATCATGTATTCTGCTATAATCTTCTTGACTATTGGTGATAAATCATTTGTGAATGTTTTAGAAGTGTCATCTCTATCAGTTAAGTTTACTTTTGTACTTCTAAAATTTATTATAGCATCATCCATAAGTTTTATTAAGAAATCTTCTGCCTTAGCTGTTACCATAGTATCTAAATCATAAAATTGACATGCTATGTTAAACTTGTTAAATATATCTGTATAAGGTGTCATTTTATATCACCACTCTTATTTAATCATTTAATTTAAAATTAAGTTTCTCTGACAATACTTTTATCTTACCACGATGTGTTAGCTCATCATTTTGAATCTGTGTCATTGCTAATTGTCTAACCATCTTCTTTACATTCATGTCTGAATTATCAATAAACTCAATTAATTCTTTTGTGTTCTTCTTTAATACATCTACTAATTCTCTTGGATCAAGTATACTCTCATATTCTTTTTCTAATCTCAATTGTTTGATAGCTTGTTCGTCTGCTATATAAAACATTGGCTTAGTAATAGATTTCGAGTTCATTCTTCTTAGTGATTTCAAGAAACCAAATCTAACCTGTTTCATTTCTAAAAAGCCATCATAAATATATTTATCATATTCAGCAGCATCTCTACTTGTTAAATTTAACTCACCTCTAAAACAACTAAATGTCGAAACATAATCATCGTCAGATAATTCTTTTACTGTCTCAACTTCTTTGCTTTCAGTATCTTCAATTACAGTTTCTTTTTTATCCACTTCTACCTCTTCAACAATTTTCATTTCCTTAGCCTTATCTAAAATATTCATTTATTTATCCTCCTTTTTAAAATTTAGGGGTGAATAAACACCCCTAATATATCTTTTCCAATTAATTAACCTGTGAAAGTATATCTACCATACTTAAGAGCTGCTGCTACACCTACACCTAAGTGCTTGTAGAACATATACTCTTTAGACATGTCACCATTCATATTAACTTGCTCTTTGATTAATGTTTCACCCTCTTCAACAATTTTAACAATCTTTTCAGAGTTAACTGGCATAATGATTGCAGTTGCGTCATCAAGAACAAATGCGTCATCTTCATCTAATACATTATCTACTGCCATTAACATGTTACCATCGCTCATTTTTATTGCACCAGTCAATCTAATTTCCTCTAATGCAACTTCTGATAAAGTATTACTACCTGCATAAGCGTTGATAAATGGTTTAGTAGCCATAATTAATACATCTGAGTTGTTTGCTGCCCCAACTTTATAAGCTAATGTATTAAGACTTGCAGAATTTAAACCAGCAGTGTCTGCTACATTATAATTAGCATCACTATTATAAGAAGCAGTCTCAAAGAATGCTTTATATACAAGTGTTCTAACTTTTTTAACATATGAACTTACAACTTTACGCTTTAACTTGTCAAAATCAATTCTGCCAGATACCCATCTCATAAATGGAACTGCGAATTTAATAGCGATTGCGTCAGTTGCAATATCAATAAAACCATTAGTGATATTTTGAATAGCAATGTCGCCATTACCTTTTGCAATTACGCCTGCGTGGAATAATTCTGGTGAGTCTAATTCAAATGTTCTCTCGTCTCCCCAAGCTACATTTGCATACTCTGCAAAATTAAATGATTGCTCTAAATCTTCAGAAACTTCCTTACCAACTACCTCAGCAACGATAGCATAAAAATCGTCCATTTTGTATGAAATTAAATCCATAGCTGTTGGTTTTTCTGTACCTAAAATTTCAAATAAGATATTCTTTAAAGTCTTCTCTGGCTTATCACCATCGTAATTGCCTGATGGTGACTCGCTAAAAACGTCCTCCATTACTATTTTAATCTTTTCTCTTTTTTCTCTTTTCATTATTATATTACCTCCTATTATACTCTAATTACGCTGTAATAACTCTAGCTAAAACACCATCTGTTTCACGATATGAACCAACTTTTAATACTGCATCAATTGCTTCAACTTTTAATACTAATCTTGTTCCTCCTAATAAATCAGCGGCAGGTGTTAATTTAGCTGTACCATTAGCAGGAACTAAAAAATCTCCAACTGTTGCAGCACTTGCTAATGTTGCTACTGGTAATGTAATCTTATTGCCTACTTCTAAATGAATCGCCTTAAAAGGTGTACCAATTGCTATTGTGTAATCCTCTGGATCTGCACCAGCTACATAAGAAATTGGATCTTGTAATACAAGTAAATATTCTTCTGTATCTAAACCTGCTGTAGCAGGTAAAACTGCGTTGTACTGGTCTTCACCAGATACCTTTGTTCCTAATCCTACGATATTACCATTTACTAATTCTGCATCGTGCACTACATTCTCAATTCCACCAACGTATCTTTGTTGCCCTTGAAATAAAACCATTAATTATTCCTCCTCATTTTTTCTTGAATACTTTTTAATAAAACGATTTAATTCGTCATATTCTTCTTCGTCACTTTCTTCTTCTTCAACAAACTCATCTGAGATTGTCGTCTGTATATTTTTTGTAAACTTAACTGACTTTTTACCAATTATTTTAGCTACTTCATCTTCTAGAGTTTCCATAGTATATTCATCAATACTCTCTATTAGGATTTTTCTTTCATCTTCATTAAGATTTGAAACAGAATTAACATAATCAGTTCTTTGATTTCGTAATACTTTTGCTTTGAAATCACCTAACTTTTTAATTTCTGAATCTTTAGTCTCTAAATCTTTTGAATATTCTTCTTCTTTACTTGATAACTCACCACTATGTTTTTCAGTTAACTCTTTAATTTTTTCATCTTTAATAGCTTCAAATTTATCATTTAAGAAATCAGATACAACTTTTGCAAAATTATCACTTTTAACACTTATATCTTTTTCAAATGCATCAGATTTAGGAGTTATAACGTTAACTACCTCAAAAGAATTTTCCATATCAATCATAACTTCACCATCTGTCATTGTATATGAAGCACCATATAATTTCCAGTCCTCTTGTATATTCCAATAGAATACATATTCACTATCAGCGGTATAAGCAATAAATTTATGTGTCTCCTCATGCCAATCGTTAACAAATGTACCTTCACTTTTTAACTTTTCATCTAACAATTTTAATTTTTCATCAAAATTAAGTTCATAATTCTCTTCTGTTTTCTTTTCCATATCTTCACCTCCCTTATCTAATTCCTTTGCATACTCAGCAAACATATCTTGTACAGATTGTTTGAAACCATTTTTAGTAAATTTATTTGAGAATTTCTCAATTACTGAACCCTTCATTGCTGGCTCGTAATTATCTCCTAAAGCACACAAAGCATCGAATGTTGCACTTGTAACAAACCATCCTTCTCTACCATCTACTAAAGCCTCATGATTTGATGGTAAATCAGTTGTATAAGTACCATCTAAATTATCTGGTAATAACTCCATTGATTGTCCTTTTATATCATCAAACAATTCAGAGCCATCAAACTTGTTCCATATTTGTACGTCATTTACTACTAGATATTCTACTGATTCTCCATCTACATCTTTTGTTTCAAATGACCAATCTGGTTTCTTTGGTACGAAACCGAATGGTACACCTACATAAACAAATTTAATACTACCATCATCATCCAAAACTACAATTTCTTCATGAGCTGCAAAATCTTTACTATCCTCATCTTTTTCTAGGAAAGCCACTAAAGGTATTCCACCAAGACTATTTTCAGCCATATCTTGCAACATTTCTTTTGAGAAATATGTAGAATTATAATTCCATCCAGTATGTGCTACCCATATCTTTGCCTTTGAAAATCTAGGATCTTCACTATCTGACTCATATTTTTCAAATTTACAATTGAGTAATACATCTTTTAACTTATCTTTATCCATTTTCACCACCTATTCCTTATCTCTTGTTCTTCTACCTTCATCACTTACATCGGGATCGATACTTTCAGTACTTGATTCACTACCACTTTGGGTATGTGAAGATTCTAAAGGATTAAACAATTCGTCTAAGCCTAATTTTTTCTCAATCTTTCTACCATACATAGCTTCTAATTGACCTATCCCTAATGAAGCTGTTATATAGAATCTATTCAAACCACTTTGACCAGCCTTTAAATATTTCTCGAAGACTTGTGTCTCGTTGTGTACTGAACTGTTTAAAAAGCTAAATTCATATGCTGTTGTATCTGTTTTGTAAAATATTTGTCTATTGAAAAACGCCTCGTATTGTCTGAGTAAATTAAACATTAAAGCATTATCTACTTCTACACTTGCTTCAAGTCCTGTACTACCAGTTGTATTGCTATTTGATAATAATCTAGACATACCAGCAGAACTTAATAAGTTTGTAAAATGTCTATCAACTATATTACTATTTGCCTCATTAGAACCTTTTAATGATGCTACATTTATTGGGAATGGATTTGTAACTACCCCAACCCCAGTTGGTGTATTCTTAGCTGCATTTCTATGATATACATTTGCGTCATCTGGACTAATACGATAATCATCCCTTTTGTCAGACTTCTCGTTTATTGGCATTTTGAAGTGAATTAATTTATAATTCTCAATCTTACTCGCTTCTGCCTGTGCAGACTTTACCTCTTGTAATTGAACAAGGTCTACAAATAGACCAGTAAAATAAGGTAATGCATAATTTAATGTTGTATCAAATTTAAAAGCAAATTGCTTTCTATTATTTGGCTCAAACCAATTACTCTTTCTACTAGTATTATCTCTGAAATTCTTATAAGCTCTTCCAAATTCATCTGGAAAATTATTTATTTGATGTTCTCTGCCAGTAAAATAAGTTAGGTTAAATTTATATTTATATACACCAAATCTATCTCTACCTTTTAATTTACAATAATCAAATGGTAACTCTTTTAATATTTTATTTGTTGTACCATTTTGAGATAATTCATAACCAAAGAATACATCCTGCATAAGTAATCTCTGTGTTATTTGTGGTAATCTGGTTTTATAATTATATCCCTCAAACCACCTCAAAGTATCTAAAAATTTAGCTGGTTCAACATCATCTGTTGGATTGATCACTGGATAATAGTTAAGCATTGTACCATATCTTTTTACTAACTGCTTGTACTCCTGTATATAGTTATATAACTTCCTAGAAACATCCCTTAATTCTTTTCTACTCTTATTAGGATATTGAACAAATGTCTGAACTTGTTCTGGAGTAAATAATCTATTTGCATCGCCAATAACTTCATTAAAGTTTCCAGAACCACTCATAAATGAGCTCAGATTAAAATATTTATTACCATCTTTATCACTTACAAAATTGCTATAAAACTCTTGTTCAAACTCATAAGCCTTTAATGCTTCTTTTGTTATTTGTTCATCGTCTTTATCTGGAAATGATTTAGATAGTTTAGTATAAATATCAGTATACGATGGTTGATCAATTATATCTTTCTTTTCTTCTTTTGTATCCATTTATACCTCCTTTCTAAAATCAATTAAACATTGACAAATATTTACTTGTATCTAATTGCTTATCCTTTTTAACATTCATCTTCTCTAGTGCATAAAATATCAAATACATAGTTGCCATTATTTTATCTTTATTAATTCCTTTAGTTCTCTGACTAATACTTAAACTGTCTGATTTCTCGTTGTATTTAGTATCTAAATTAAGTATTTCTTCTATCATTGCCATCGTTTCATATAGTGGCAATTCTTCTTTTACAAAATCATCTTTATTCCTAGAAGACACTACACTTCTACTAGGTGGAACTAATAACTCAACTTTCCTTTTATCAAACGCATCTATTGCACATTTTATTATATCTGATTGTTTTGTCTCTACTCTACTTGATTGTAGTGCATATAATTTTGTAATATAATTATCAGTATCTGGAGTCTCTGGTGTATTTATTGTGTTATATGCTGGATATATTTTATCTCCACCATCTGTCTCTTCCATAAGCTTCTCACAAAGACCTACACCTATTACTTGTGCATCCTGTATTATAACAGATGGATTGAATAATTCGTCCATCTTTTTTATTATTAATGATTGTCTTTCAAATTTTTCATTTGCACTTATCGTTACAATATTTACTATAGCTATTTTTCCAACATCACCATTTGGTGACCTAAACAATTTACCTATTATTAAAGCACTGTCATCTGTCTTACCTGTATTCCAGTTTCTAGCAACGTCATAGGCAAATATATATTCATGTTTGCCATCCGCTCTAAATTCTGGTTTTTCAAGTGTTCTACATAGCTCAATATCATTTATTGATACTAGACCACCCTCACCAGAACCACCAAAATTAGACAATATATTCATATCAAATTCAAGTTTAGACGATGTTTTTCTCATCTTATCTACATCTGGTTTGTCAAATGCCCTTTTATACATAAGAGGCAGGCTATAATCACTACATATTGTAAAATTATCGCCATCATTCGCACTTATTTCATATGATTTGATATAGTCTGAATGTGCTGGACTACCATAGTATCCTGCTGAACTTATTCCTTTTATACAATTAAATTCATGTATACCTTGTTTTCCATCTTTTAAACTCTTCCTTGGCTCTGATATAATTGGTATTATAACATTATTTATTATTTTTGTGCTAACAAACATTTGCTCATCAATAACAACGTCTACTGCTCTATCTCCTCTTTGTCCTTCACCAGCAATACCATTTCTTATAATACTACCATTTTTAAATTCAAGATTAAACATCTCTTTGCTATCTCTGTTGGGCCCATTGCCAGATATTTCATTCTCTAAGAATGGCATCATTCTCATAGTTTCATTATATTTACTACTTAATGTTCTAGCACTAGCTTCTCTTGTTTGTGCTACAAATATTACTTCATAATTTGGAAGTATTAATGCTTTCACAACCATGCCAAGGTAAGCAATAAAACTTTTACCAGTACCTCTTGATTGTACAAATTTAGTATATTGACCTCTTACAAATAACCTTAATGTTAATTTTTGATCTGGGTCTAATTCAAAATTATCACTGGCAAACATTTCTAAAAACTTATCTGGATACCAATATGCCCATTGTCTAAATTCATAAAAGAAATTATCATATTTTTTTACAATGTCTGACGTATCTGCTTCAAAATATTTCTCATAAACTAATTTTTCAGCGACAGACAGTGTTTTTTTATCTACATCTCTAAGTCCCATCTAATCACCTACACTGTTATTCTATCTAACAAACTCTGCTTTCCTTCATCTTTCAATTTATCCTTATATTCTTTCGCTCTTCTTTCGTATATATTATACATATCTTTTTCACTAAAATCATCTGTACTAATTCCATGATGTTCTTTATTTTTAACCACTATTAAATATGCTATCATGTCTATCTCATCTCTTGGATATTTCCTCCACTTTTCTAATATCTCTAAGCCACCCTCTGTTTCATCTATCTGTTTAAATAATAATGATAATGATGGTGCTCTAGAGCCACTATCTATTGTTTTAAGCTTTGAGAATGCTCCATCCTTATTTTTCCTTAATTTATCTATGTTGGCTGGAGTATCACCACTAACCATAGCTTCATCATACATATATTTTGCCTTACATGCATCTATTAAATTAATAGAGTCCATTTCGGTTTCTATTAAAATACTACTTTTTAATTTTAGATATATTTTTTCTAACTCTACTAAATCCTTTAATTCATATTTGTTTCCCCATCTATCTCTTAATACTGTTGTAAACTCCCAGTATCCACCAATAACCTCAACTTTATCTTGATCGTCTATCATTTTCATAAGGTCTACTTCATCAACTAGCGTTTCTTTCATTTTATCATTTTCTTCAATGTCTTCTGAGAATACACTGTGTTCCCAACTTAACTTATTTTTATATTGTGGGAATTGTAGTATGTTAATATATTTCCCCACTGTGTCATATGTAGATAAGTAAGCACTATGATATATATCCTTCATAAATGGTAAGTCTAATTTCATTAATATCTTTTGAAATTTCTTTAACTCTACCCTCTCTCTATCATTTGGGTTATAGTATGAAAAATTCTTTATACAGTCTGCACATATTGTAAACTTGTTATCTCTTTGCATATATTTATGTTGCATGCTGTAAAAGTCGCCTGCTTTTTTTAGCTTGTTACATTCCGAACAATAATATCCTTTATCTTTCTTCTTTTTTGCCATTGTATCACTCCCTTAAATAAGGCTAATCTTATAGTATATAATATAATATTAATATTGTCAAGTCTAATTACAAAAAAAATTAGATTATTTTTAATAATAAACCTAACCTATCACCTTACTATGTATATTATACCATACTTTAGTTTTATTGTCAAAAATTAATTTATATAGGCGATAAAGACTTTTATAAATAAATAAAAATAAATAAAATAATAGTCTTTATCACCTTATCAAAACATGTGGACTACATGAAAAAGGAGTTAGAAAAATCACATAGCCCACGATTTCTGTGGTTGCTTAGTTAGTTTCTTGTAAGTCTATATTAAATGGATAATACATTCCATCTTCTCTAATTACTAAGACAGTTTGTGACGCATTTGCTATTTGTTTCACCTTCTTTTTAGAGTAGTCATTAGCTCCTGTGAGTGCACCACAATATATTTCAAGCTCATTTCTATTTCTTGATATCGCTCTATAGTGATGTAAGTGAGCCAATAATAACACGTTTACTTGTTCACCCATAATACTAGAGTGTTTCTGTATTTTATTTTTATCGTTTTTAGATTCATTATCTCCATGTACGCTCTTGATCAATACACCATTAATTTCTTCTGTAAATTCATCAAATTTATCTTGTTCATGTACATAAAACTTATCATTATTAGCTACTTTTGATACTAGTTGTAAATTCTTAAAAATTGTTCTTACAGCATTATCATCTGGAAGAGAATTTCTACCAGTTTTAGTTATTCTATAAAGATCATGGTTACCAGATATTCCAGATAATTCAATATAATATCCTTTATCGGCAAAATCCATACAAAAATCATATATTAATTGCTGTGACTTCTCTATCTGTTGTGATTGAGTAAATTCAATATCAAATGGTTGATCTGCCCTCATAGAATATCCTTCCATGATATCTCCCAAGAAAGTTATTGATATTTTATTTGAATTATTTACTTTTGCTAAATATAATATTTCTTTCTTAAATTTATTAAGTCTCTTCTTAGCTATTTCAAAATTATACTCATTATAAGATTCTTCTATGACAAGTCCTGTGTGAAAATCTGATAATAAAACTTTTATTACAGTATTATTAAATTCTTCTAATTCAAAATCATTTATATTTCTCAATTGTATCTCATTATTTTGTAATGCTTCTCTATATTGTTCTGCTAATAATACAGCTGGAGTAGCTTTACGCATATATTTTCTAAGTATACGCTGTTCTTTTCTAGCAGCTGTTTTAATTATATTATATTCACCTATCATATCAGATAATTTATCTAAATGCGTTTTAGGTGTTATAGATTCAATACCATTAATATTTATATCATTATTAACTACATCCTCTTTACATTTATTAAAACCATCTTCAAAACCAATGTTATATCCTTTGTCAAAACCTTTTATTCTCTCTTTTATTTTTTTTCTATGGGCTGATTCATCCCAGTCAACACCTTTAAAATCATTTAATAAAAAACCTATTATTTCATTTGTTAATCCATATTCCTTTGAATTACGATATAACCTCATACCATAATCCTCGTAATTCTCTCCTTCTCTTGGTGAATATAATTTTTCATTCATCTTTAAACCACTCCTTTAACCTTTTATATTACACTCCTTTGTGTATTTTATAAAACATATATATCAAAAAAATACTGCCAAAATTGGCAGGTTGTTATTTATTGTTTGTTTATCTTGTGCTCTATAATATAACCAAATTATCAATAACGAACTAGAAAAGCTTTTTAAAACCCCAAACTTCGCAAAACCAATATATTTATTGATTAAATATGACTCCATGCTCTACCAACATTTATTTTACTAATTGTTGGTCTGGAAACATTATATCTCTCCGATATTTCTATTTGATTTAAGATACCTTCTTTTAATAAAGCTTTTATATCTATAACTTCTTTCCTTGTTAATTTATGGTTACTAGTATTCTCGCCTTTTAATGTAGGTAGAAGTCCTGTATTTAATGCGTGCTCCATATTCTCTTTATGTGTAACCCATTCTAAATTTGATACTTCATTGCAAGACTTATCACCATTAATATGATTAACTTCTACTTTATATTCTGGCTTATTAATAAATGCTCTTGCTACTAATACATGTACTAAAGTACATTTACTAGGTAAACTTACTTGTTTATATCCTCTAGATTGAGTTGATTGCTTTAATATTATAGCTCTTTTCCCTTTAAAGCTTTTTACTCTTGCTAAATTACTAATTTGATATTCTCCTTCAAAACCCTCAATATCTTTCCATATTTCTTTCATTTTATCACCTCTGATAATCCACCTAATTATATTATAGTGACAGGATAGTAGGTTACTATCTTTTCGGTAATGAACCTAGTCACTTAAATTTTGTAGATGTTTTAGGCACATCTATTAAACCTTGGCTGGAGCAAAGAGATTTAAACTCTTGACCTATCGGTTAACAGCCGATTGTTCTACCAACTGAACTATGCTCCATTATTAGAATTATTATTTTTTAACCTTATTCATAATATTGGCAGAAATCTTACGAGTTGAACGCATTAACATTGGTTTTGGAGACCAATTCACTTCCCTAGTGATTTAAGTTTAGACTTCCATATTTGGAACGAGAAGTGAGAATCGAACTCACAACATTCTGGTTGGAAACCAGAGGCTCTAGCCTAATTGAGCTATTCTCGCTTATTTTTATACCACCTAACAACGCTCCTATAGAATTACCTAATGGTCTGTCGCCAATTTAAGGCTCAAGGTTTTTGGTTTGTGGTATTGCTAATATAAACCTTTATTCACATGTTTATTGGATGCGGTGGGCTGAAATCGAATCAGCGTAGATAAGGATATGAACCTCATTGGCGACCCAACACGCCACCCCGCATTATATAAATGGCTTGGGCTAGTCTGCTTCTTCGATAGGCATCCCAAGCTCTATTGGTCTAGATGGCAAAATTTGAATTTGCGTAGACAAGCTCCCAAAGCTTGCGGATAACCACTCTCCCACATCTAGATATTTAATGACATAAAAAAGAACTGGTAATTTCGCCACAAAATTATGTCATTGATTTGTATTTTGTGTTAAGCAATGAACGTTGCAATACGTTTCAGCAATTTCAGAAAAGGTTTACTGTGACCTAGTATTTAATTACTTTGTATAAAAAATAAATCATTATTCCACTTTAGTGTCAGCTAAAGTTTTTGTTAATATAAATTATTCACTTTAATCACTTTGTATAAAAAATAAACTATGTTTCCCTTTGGTGTCCGCCAAAGGGTTTTTATACTTATAATACTGTTTATGTTAAAATTAAATGGGTTTAATTATTTTTACTGTATAAACCCTAATACAGATTAACATAAATCTTCTATTAAATTAGCTAAGAAATTGTGACCAACCAAAATCCAATTACTTAACGCAGAAAAGAAACAAAATTAAGTTTCTTCAACTTCTTACTATAAACCCATTATATCACACTATTATACAGTTGTCAAAAATTAATTTAATTATTTACAATACTAAAATTCTACTATCATATCTTTTCTAGTTGGTATTACTTTTGTAGTCTTAAATTTATTCTCATATTCCTGAT